>Ga0172381_10000857_pt1 | contig 37946 bp, 68 predicted proteins | sample Leawel6488metaG_FD_119754 | JGI IMG/M metagenome (GOLD analysis project Ga0172381, IMG submission 119754) | Leachate microbial communities from a municipal landfill in Southern Ontario, Canada - Leachate well 64-88 metaG | ecosystem: Engineered > Solid waste > Landfill > Unclassified | place... | reverse complement strand
GGCCCCTCCACCACTACAGCCGTATCCCCAGCAAGATCCATTCCATAGAAGATATGCTTATGGTGAACTATTTCTTCTTGGAGTGGGAGTGTCCAGTATTTAGGCTCCATTTCCCCATGAATAGCCCGTCCAGTTGCAGAGACAATAATCCCATTAAAGTAAATGGGCAACACAACACGATAAGCCCAGCCCCCAGCGATAGAACCAGAGCGTAAATCATAAGATTGAATTTGCTCAGTTGATATCCCTCTTTTTGCCATATACTTCCGTTCCGATCTGGTGAAATCATTTCCCGGAAGGTCAATCTGCGTCCCACTAGCCCTCTTTCGATCATAGCTCATTCCTCCCTTATACGAATTGACAAGGTATTTTCTATAAACCCCCATAGAGGCAGTTTTAGAAAATCCAGTAAAGGCTTGAACTGTTTGTAATGCAGACTTTTTCCCACAGCGCCAGCAAGAGAAGGAACCAAATGAGGGATTGAAACCAAAATGGTCAGAGTGGTCAGAATGGAATGGGCATCGAAGCGACACCCATCCCTGTGATGCGTTCTTGGATTGAGTATAGTATTTTATATTGAAGTCCCTGAAAAAGGAAAGGCCGTCAAAAATCACAAATGAATCCCCTCATGTCAAAAACAGCCTTATCCAGATCTTCCAGTGTCCCATCATTCTCCACAATGAGATCCGGCACTATTTTATCCACAGAACTTTCTGACTCATGCCAAAGTTCTGGGAACGGGCAACCAAGGTAGTTGCCATTTACACGAATAATCTTCCCTCCGTACCTACGAACTTCCTCAGCCTCATGGGGAAAGCGCATATCAGAAATGACAGCATGCTCTCTTTGCACATCACTGAGATTATTGAGAAGACCCTTTGCCCAAAGTTTCCTTCCAGTTTTGATCTTAAACTCTGGGTACTTCTCACAGAGCATGTACTGTGCGAATTCAGTTCCAATCACTTGAAGGAACTGGCGAGGGGAGATTCCATACTCCTCAGCCACTTCTTCCTTGTGTGCTTCAATATATTCAGGGGTCCAGCCAAAGATAACTTCTAGGCACTCCTTCATCTTTCCCGCAAAGGAATACTTCGTATATCCATATGATTCACATATTCTATCAGCAAGGGAGTCCTTACCGTTCCGCTTGTAGCCAGTAATGCCTATGAGCATTGCTCCCCCTTCTCCAAAGTAATCAATTCGGAATAAGGAAGGGTCTTAATGAACTCACAGAATTCCTTCCACTGCGACAGGCGATGATCCTTCCTTCCGTGGTAGATATGTCGTAGGGCCTGATAGTTGAGAAGTACATCACGAGTCTGGAGTAGTCCTTCGGGCATATTGGCCTTGAAACCCTCAATAGAAATCTGCTTATCTAGGAGTTGTTCCCTTCTTTTATTTACAATAGGGGCGAGATCGTACCCATCCATATCGAAATCACTAGGTAGGAACTCCTTACTCATCTTCCAATGCATAGTGGATTCTGATACCATCTCGCAATCAGTGTCAAAGCGCCCCAGACGATAAGTATCAAATTCTAAGAACCAATAACGGGGTGCCTTGACAGTAAGCCCCACACCGATCATACGCATGACTTTGGCATGGTCATCCCCACTAAGGATAAGCGCTTTCATGATCCTAAGATCATCCTCATTAGGAACACTTTGATCCCAATTATATTCCCGTTCCCTGTTGAATGGGCGGCGAAGCGCCCTGAGAGCCGTTCGCCATCCATAAGACTCATTCACTACAATTTCTATCACAGCACACCCACTAACTTGAGAATGAGCTTAATAAGCCACAGTACTCCGAAGAGAGCGCCACATCCAAAAAAGATGAAAGCCAAATTCTGGGTAACACGATAGATGAGCGACTTCTTTTCAGTGTTACTTTTGTACACAATCCAGTTGTTGATGGCCATAAGCTGCTCAGCCCCGGTCATTTCATTATATGGCTTTCCTGCCATCTTCCCAATCTGCTCAAGATTCTTTTCCAGGTTCTTGTCTTCTTTACTCATTTACTCCCCCACAAAAACACGAACGCCATCAATGATCTTCCAACGAAGACATTCCTCTGCATTCAAGAATCGTTCCCGATCACTCATGAAGGTCTCTAGTTCCTTCGGAGGGATCCTGGTCTCCTTCTTGTAGATGCGCCGCAGCGTATCATTCTGCTTCACGGTATTGAGATGGTCATCCCGCGCAGATCCTTCCTTCACATGCTCTTCCCCCGGTCCCTGGTAACTATGGATGAGTACTAAGGATGAGGGTGCCATATACTTCTCATCACATCCCAGGAGAATAGTAGTAGCCCCTGAACAGCAATACCCTTCAACAAACCCAATCTTACGGAGAGGATACGCCTTTAGGAAGTCGTACACGGCGCATGGCAAACCGCCAAAGGAGTCCAAAACTATATTCACATGATCGTAGCGACGGTCGCGAAGAATCTCCCGCATATGCTTTTTCATGATGTACAGGGATTCCACATCCAACTCATCATAGAAGAAAATTGTGTTCTCTTCCCTATACACTTTCCTAGGCATGGGGATTCCCGACAGCGCCGCAAATTCGTCTTCGTTTCTCTTCAAACCAGTCTCCTTATAGCTTCTTGCTTTTGTCAACCCAGACTTCCGACCTGAATCTACTGTCCAGGAATGCCGCTCCGAGGGGCAGACAGCTTGTAACGTAGGCTTGCTCAAAAGTTGTCTCATCATCACGCTCAGCAACCTGAGAAATCCTGAAAATCCCATTCGCCTTTTCCTCCTTAGAAGCGTTTATACCAATCATTTTTGTAACGTGTGCCACTTTTCTGAAATCTTCCGCTACTGATCCGATAGAAAGATCCTCACCAATACTCCCCCTATTCGCCTGTGAAGCGGTGATTATGCATATATTGCGTTGGAGTGCAATCCTACGCAAATTTGACCAGATATCATCCAGCTTGTGGCGCTCCTCCCCCTGGACACGGGAAGCCAAAAGATCAGCATAATCGATAACCACAATATCAGGAGTGAAATCCTCAAAATACTGCATATTGTCAAGTTGAATAGCTAAATCGTTTACTGTAATAGATTTAGCCGGGATACACTTCAACTTGATATCCCCACCCTTGAAGTATTTGCGATACCGATGCTTCCATTCCTTGAAAAAATCAGGGGAAGGGGAAATAGCCTCCACTTCCTTTTCCGAACTCTCCACCATCCACATGGGGTGCTCGGGAGTGGAATCATCCATCTCAATAAACTTCGGGATCTTCACCATTCTAGTGCGTTTCGGCTTCCTTGTCAAGCTCATCCAAATGCGCCTAAGCATCTGGTTCCTTGGCATTTCCAGAGAGACAAAAAGCACTTTATGACCATAACAAAGTGCCTGTTTCGCTGATTCCCACAGCCACAGACTCTTGCCTCCCTTTACCAACGCAAGATAGGATACAAAATCGGATCTCTTGAATGGGCCACATACAGCACCGAGCGCACCAGGGAATTGGAAAAGTTCCTCCTCATCATCAGAGAATGCATGCTGGGCAGCCCCAAAATCAGTAAGTACGTCAATGGAATCACTTTGGGTACGCACCACACGATTGAAACCAGCAATTGCCTTTTCAGCTGCATCAAAGTCCTTTCTCCCAGAGAAGTCCCTAAGTTCTTCCGTAAGAAGCTCTATGGATCTACCTCGTAGCCAGTTCTCAGCTTGCTTTATGGCGAATTCGAGGTTGTTGATTTCCTTATCGTATTCATCAGAAAGGGATTGAAGGAACGTGGCTACAACTTCCTCATCCTCATCAATCTCTAACTTATGGGAGACGTAGAGTTCCTGAATATCCTTCTTGGGTGCCACATTGAAAGCACGGAAGTAATCAAGCACCCAAGCGAAAACAGTTCTAGCGTAAGAGGACTGGAATAGTTCTAGCTTCGCAATTGGGTATATTGCTCGTAGATAGTCTGTATTGAGGATAGAGAACGCGATGATCTCCCGTTCATGTCGCGCCTCTATTTTTTCCCTAATCATTTCTTCCCCTTTTTCAAAAAGCTCTTCTTCTTACCATCCAGTACCACACTGATATCTTCCTGCTTTTCATTAAGCCTTTTCATTATTCTTTCCTCTATGGTATTCCCCCCTGTGAGATAGTATGCAGTGAAGTGATCCCCCTCACTATTAGCGCGATGGATCCTATTTTCCACTTGTTCCAAGTCTCCGGGGACATACCAAATTTCGGCGATTGCAATATTATGCGCCCTCTGTGCAGAGAACCCCACACCACCAGCTATGATCTGCACGAAGAGGATTCGATGGGTATCATCCTCATTAAACGTATCCACAATCCCTTGTCGTTTGTTCCCGGATACGCTACCATCAATGTACAGTGCTATTTTCTTATACTTCTCCATGAGTGACTTAAGTGCATAGATATGATATGTGGCTATAACAATCTTTTCCCCTGGATTAGCATCAAGCCAAATATCGATCCATTCAAAGACAGAGGCTTCTTTCTGCTCAAAGATATTGGAATAAAGTTCCTCAGCCTCCTTCTGTGAAAGATGTTCCTCATCCAATCCTTCCGATAATATATCAATTTTTTTCTTATTAGTCAAGCGCAAGGGGACAATGATACGTTGCAGTGGTGGAAGCTCAGGGAGGATTATGTGCTTTTCCCTGCGAATCTGATAGGATGAAATGAGATTATGCAATTCATCCCCATGTGAAGTCCCTTCATACTCAACTCCAAAGAATCCTGCTTTGGGATCACAGAAGCGATTCAGGAATATATCATAATCCCTAAATGTGCCTGGATCCAAAATGGATAACACCACATAGAATTCCCTGGCCCTGTTCTTAAGTGGAGTTCCAGAGATGGCTATAAACTTACCAGCAGAAGATACCAGTGCCATAACTGCTTGTGAGCGTAATGACTCTGGGTTAATAAGGTACTGGCACTCATCGGACACTACAATCATTGGCTTAACGTCTTGTAATACATGAAGCCAATTCTTCAAGATATCGTAATTAACAATGTAGCAATCCACATCGGGAAGTTCTTCTGGTGTAGTACCCTCACAAATGTAGGAAGAGAGACCAGCCCAATGCTCTAATTCCCTTTTCCACATCACTTTCAATCCAGCAGGGCATACAATCACAGCAGGAAGTGGCCGTGCTATTTTGAGGTAGGAAGATGCCTGTGCACTCTTACCGGCTCCGCAAGGGTCGGACAGCAAGGCGCATCCTTTTAGTCCCAATAGCATCTCGACCCCTTCCACCTGATAGTTACGTAAGTCCTTATGTAGTAAGGATTTATCTACTACTTTTCGCTTAGGAGGTTCCGCTACTTTGGCTGAGAATGTTACTTTGTTAGCGAGGAAATATGCTTCTCCCAGGAACCTAAATCCACGGTTCTTGAGCTTACGAATATTCTCATCAGTGATATTCACACGCCACTTACGCATCATGGGCATGTAGATGGATCCTTCAAGATTCTTGACATATTCCTTGAGGGATTGAAACACTCGTTCGTTCTCAGTTCTCCACCCAACAATGAAATGAGACTCATTTATATATTCTACGGTAAGGGATACTCTTTGGCGTCTTTTTTTCATCTTGCTACAAAGTTCTCGCAGCCATCGTCATCAAAAACATATTGAGTGTACACATACCCGCCATTACCCTCCACAATAGCTTTCCCGCAGGACTCGTACTTCGGGCACATCACCTCGGAACAACGGATATAATCGAAGGGCTGTTTACGGGATTTTATATAAATCAAATCCTGGTCAGGTACATATGGTGAGAATGTTCTGATAGGGCAACGATAAAGGAAAATAGATCTCTGGGTGAACTCATTCCAGAAGAAGGTGGCTATGTCTTTATAAACTACAGAAGGATCAGTGGGGAGTGAGGCAATGATGATCTCCTCTATTTTACGCCAATCCCCTTTTATGTTATCAAGGAAGTTTGTTAGGAATTTCTCCTTATCATATTCAGTAAGTGGAAGTTTTGCAATGAACGTTCCGTTGTATATATCTAGGAGATAGTCCTCTGCCCTCTGTTGCCATTTCGTGCGATACATCTTGTCTGGTTGTCTACAGTGAAAATGAGAGGATGACCACACATGCGCTAGTATTGTAAGTGGTTCATAAGACTCAAACATCTACGCTCCTATTTGGTTGTGGTAATCCAGGAAATATCACATTCTGGACAGAAGTGCTTTGTCATCTTCTTGCCAAGCATTATCTGGTTGACGATACCTGAATGCCTTTTCTTGTTGTGAGTTATGAAAACGTCAGGAAGTTCCTTTGTTTTTATATTAGTAATGTCCCCAAGATCCATCATGTATACTCCTTTACGCAATTCCGAGTGGCAGGGATCGAACCTGCGATGCTCCGGTCCCAGGCCGGATGACTTACCACTAGCCTACACTCGGATAAGCAAGCCGGTTACTCTAGTCCGGCGTGCAAGGATCGCCACTCATCCGATGCACAGATTTCCACTCTAACAAACCATACACAACATAAATCTGGTTACGTCATCCAGCGTGTTTACCTAATATCTCTAGTAATAGATATTAGCACCGTATAAGCGCATGATAGGACGAACCCACCATCATGCATCAGGGGCTATCGGGATTTGAACCCGACTTGACAGGTTGAAAACCTGTTGTCCTGACCACTAGACGATAGCCCCTTTTATTCATTATTCCAGATCAATAGTCGGAATAATCACAGAGGGTTTGAACACAACCCTATACTGCCCAGTAGACACATTTTTTGATTCAATCTGCTCAGCAAACCAAGTAACATTGTCAGACGGCCCCAGCATATGTTTAACATACTGCCCTGGCCCTGTCTTCACCATGATGTTGATATCCCCATCCGTATCATGAAGAACGGAACAGTATCCCTCCACCATGAGGATGTAGGTATCAGTGATCCCATTGTAGAACACCACACGCCGATAGATCTCGAACTGATCCGCTGCCTGAGAGATGTTGCTCGAAGCGACTTCCGCATCAGAGCACCCAGTGAATCCCATGATGGAAATTGCCATCAACGCAACCATAAGAATCGAAAACACCTTCTTCATCAATTCCTCCTTATAGAATCGCTAGTCCCCTCTTGGGATCGAACCAAGGCACTTCTGGTTAACGGCCAGACGCTCTACCGCTGAGCTAAGGGAACAGGTCACAGTAGCCTGGGGAGGCTACCGTGGGGTATTGAACGAAATCCTTTGCAACTATAAAGCAGTTGCCACCTGTTTGTTCGTGCATACGCACGATAGCCACCTATGTGAATCGAACACATGACACATGGATTACAGGTCCATTGTTCTGCCTAGCTGAACTAAGGTGGCGCGTACCCTTACTTCTTATCGATATTCAGGTTGATAGTGCTCTCACTGCGGAAACGCTCGATCTGCCTGATCTCATCGATCACACTCTCAGCATAGAACACCTGTTTGGTAGTGTAGTTGGTGTCGTACCTCTCATTGAGGATGAGAGCCTTCTGCTTTGCACTTTCCCAACTCACAAAGCCTATTCCGAAAACGATAGCGCCAATGAATCCCAGTATGATGGAAATGGCCCCCACCGGGATCGGCCAATCCTCCAGGGAATCCATGCCCACGGTAAAGCACACCACTCCCAGCACGATAAGCACGATGGAAAGTAACAACAGAAATAAAAACATCTTGATTCTCCTTTAACCGTAGTATACACAATCCCAGCACAAAAGTCAAGTGTCCAGACCTAAAAGATAATCCATTGATACTTTGAACTCTTTGCACATAATCATAAGATACTTCACGGCTGGGATCTTTCCCCTCTTAATCCAGTTTTGAAGCCTTGATTCCGTAACACCTAATAAATATGCAAGATCCACCTTAGAAACTGCATATTTATGCATAAGTGACTGGACTCTTCCTCCGAAGCTATTTGGATACTTTTTTATCGATTTGACCTCTTTCTTTTTCGTGTACGCATTCAAGATTATCCACTCTTCCCCATCTGAGACTTGCACCACACCGTCTTTTATCCGTACTGGGAAGTGTGTTCTGTAGAAATATCGAATGGTAGCAGGATCCTTACCCAGCTTCTCTGCAATCTGACATATTCTGCTCTTATGTCTGCCTCCTCCTTCCCGAAGTGCCTGAATCTGTTCCTCGGTTAGATGATATTCCTTCCCTTCCTCTTCTGGGAACAGCCTGTGGAAGCGCTTGTAGAGGTTTTTCTTGTCGGTTTTAAGTTCCCTGGCCAAAGCGGCTATAGTTAGGTCAGTTCTTGCCAATTTTACTCCTTTCTAAAATGCCACCAAACGCATGAGGATGCTCACTATGAGGTTTTCCACCGTAAGTTATATATCTTCCCCTTTTACTCAGCTTCGACCTCCTTGTTGGATTGAATATAAGGATTATTGGGCATCATGTCAAGTGCCTTTTTCCCCTCTTGACAATGTTTAGTGATTCGGTATATACTACCAATACAGCTGTGAGCTGTAGGGGTTTCGAGAAGAACTAGGTGGTCAATGAATTCCGACGCACGACAGTAGGTTCGATAGTGCTGAGGGATCAAACTGCTATTCTGAAGATTTCCTGCCCTTTACCCCGGATGTAGAACAGGTGGCCTGTTACCGGCGTTGGTCTTCCAATCATTAAGTCTATATGGCATAATGAGTTAAGAAGGCGTAAGGGGTAGGGGTTTCTCCAAGTAGTGGTTTGATTCCTAGCTGACAGTATGTATTTGAATTTATAAATTTAGTAACTTATTAAGCTTTAGTCCTAGGTCTGTTCAAAATTTAGTATAATTCAAGGAGTAGGTCATAAGATCTGCTCCTTTTTCCATTTTATAGAGATTGAAAAATCGAAGCGCGCGTTGATTCTGAATCTGTTTTTGCCAAAGGAGGAACTATGGCAATGCAAATGATGAGTCCAAATTACGATGGACTTACACAGGAATTCCTGAAATCGGTTCTGGATTACGATCCAGAGGTCGGCCACTTCATCTGGAAAGATACAAGATATTCCAGAAAAATGGTCCGTGTTGGGGAAAGAGCTGAGCATGTAATGGATGAGGAAAGAAACCACCTTGCTGTGGATCTGTTTCCTTACTCATTTTCAGCGGCTAGACTCGCCATTCTGTATGCAACAGGGACAAAGACTTACAAATCCCCAAAGCATTTGAATGGAGATAATTCTGATAATCGTATCAGCAATTTAGCATGGAGAGGAAAGGGGACTGGTGAGCAAATTCATTACTTTCCAACTGTGACAGGTAGAAGCATGGGACTGTTTGACTGCGAAATTCAAGGGATTTATGAAGAATTGGGTAAATTCTTGTCTACGAAATAAGTAGAAGAAAAGGGAGTAGGTCATAAGATCTGCTCCTTTTTCCTATCATAAGTGATACTCATCCACCCATGGTGGAAGGAGCTGAGGGGCCGGTTAACACCCGGTTCCCTTTTTTATTTCCCCTCCTTAAGGAATTTCTCAGCCGCTAACTTCCTATTCTGATGCAGATCCGTCCTGTTCTTTCCCGCTAGTCTGCCCTTGAGGCATTCTGGGCGAATAGGGCAGGTGTAGCAGGTGAGATCTGCTTCTGAACAATTCCCGCCATGCTTAATGATCTCCTTGGCACCACGTTGAGCCTGTTCTTCTGTCATTTCTTCTTTTCCTCCCATATCCGATTGAATTCAAAGAAAAACATAGAGGCCAGTTCATTGTCCTGAGATACATCCCCAACCATGTGGACAACTTCTAGATATATGTCAGGATCCATTTCCTGTGCTGAGAGTGCAACCGCCTGTCCCAAAGAATTAAAAGTGTGCATTCTCCAGTAATTTACTCTTCCCCAAAATTCACTGTGGTCCATTACTTCTCCAATCCCCAGGATGCTTGAAGATCATACATCCGGCTGAATTCCACGTAGAACAACGTGGCGTTCTCATCATGGTAGAAGGGATCCCCCACCATCTCGACAGCTTTCTCACAGAGTTCAGAATTCCATTCATAGGCCACATTGTACATGGCCTGACCACGACGCATACCTACACCCTCAAAATACTTCACCTGTTTCCAAAATTTTGTATAATCCACTTGAATACCTCCTTAATCGAAATTGTTGTCGTCATCCGGCTCACTTACTGTACCCTTTTCCCAGCCATTAAATGATGCCCCAGCACCAAAAAGGGATCCGAAAAAGGCTACGACGCAGAATCCGATCCTGATGTTCAAGTCCTTTTCCTCACGAAGCCAGGAAAAGGAGTGGAGTACGAAAGAGAATACAAGCAGTATCCCTATCACAATCCAGAACCCCACCAATACCTTCTTCAAAACTGTATATTTATGCATTTACTTCTTCTCCAAACTTTCGATGTAACCGCAAAGCATAAGCCAGAGCGCCAAGAGAATAAGATCTATAGCCAATCCCTTGCCAGAAATAGCCCCATCAACAAAGACAGGGAATCCGATAAGAGTGACTACGACCCCAATTAAAACTGCGCCAACATAACGAATAATAACCATTTATTTCACCTCCATTCCTTTGAACCGTTCAACACAAGGGTAGCAAGTTATAAACGTTGCATCCTTCTTCCCTATGATTAAGATTAAGTTTCTCCCTTCATATGATATAAGTAACCGCACATCATGTTCATAGTAGCTGTTTAATTGCCTGAACCTCCTGTTTTTCAAGATGTCAAGAATATTGCGCTTGTCAATTTGAGTGAATGGACGCCCATAATATTCTTGGAATCTGTCACTAAAATGTGTAAAACGCATATCGCCCTGCATTTATTCCTCCTTCCCTCTACTCTACTGAATTCTGACCCCTAAGTCAAGTACTTTTTACCCTCTTGACAAGGTTATTTATTTCGAGTAATATAGCCTTAGCTCCTTCGTCCTGACCTCCTTTCTTTCTGCTGTGCCGTCGTGCATCTTGCCACATTTACTCCTTTAGTGGCTCCGCACGACGGCTTTTTTATCTAATATCATCATCCAACAGCCCCATTTCCGCCGCAGAAGCAATTTCCTTCCCGTAGATAATCACATGATCCAGAACTGGTATATCCATGAGTTCACCAATCCTCTTCATCTTCCTTGTGAGAAGTAAATCCTTTCTACTAAAGGACTTAGTACCTCCAGGATGGTTATGGGCAAGGATTATGGATGCCGCATTGTCAATGAGGGCAAAGCGATACACATCCCTCGGATGTACCTCAACTCCATCTAATGTTCCTTTAGCCACCTCATGGATTTTGACGATCCTGTTGTTTGCATCTAGTGTGCAGACAAGGAAATACTCCACCTTCTTGAACATCCACTTGGTAAGGTATTCCTTGAGGGTACTGGGTGTTTTAATCTTAGCTGCCTCTGCCCTGGATAGGAGTTCAGCCGCATCGAGGAGGTTGCCTTCGTCTATGAGCTTCTTGGCTCTGTCTGTTCTGTTCATGGTAATAATATAAGGAAAAGGGGAAGTAAAGTCAAGTAATAGTTGACTTTTTCTGTTGGATTTAGTATAGTATATGCATGAACTACAAGATTGGAGACAAAGTGCACTTCCTCGTGGATGGGCTGGAAGCCGAAGGGATAGTTAGAGATGAGTTTGTTAAGCTGATTCATTTCAATGGCCAATTAGAATTGGAGTTTTAACTATGATACAGAGATTTGAAGTAGGAAAGTACTATAAGTGGATTGGCCCCAAGAACTTTCATAGTAATTGGAATAATGATATGGAGGCATGGAAGGATGGTGCTTCTAGGAAATGTATTGGGGATGGATGGAGAGCTAAGTTTATAGGTATATATGGCACCTGGTCTTACGGTCATGTGTTTCAGTACTTTGTAGAGTCACCTATGATGGAGCGCTCAGGTCAGTACCTATTGGACCTTTGAAGGGTTATTAGTTACAATATGTGTTTGAGGGGTTATTAGTTCCAATAAAGTGCCGATGGGTCTTTTGGTATTATTAGTTTCAACAAAAGGGGGAGGGGTCTATATGATTGCTGAATTCATTACTGGAAGATATTATCGATATATGGGAAATTCTCGTAGACGTATGTGGAATATGGATGGCCTCATGGATTTCGTTTTGGATCACAAATGGAGAAAGTGCCGCAATGGTTATGGTGAAAATGCTGATTTTGAAAACAACGGAAATGAGGATCATCGTGATAGCCATCGCAACTGGGATTGGTGCGATGGTATAGCATTATTTGAAGAGAAACTATCACTGAGTCCTCAACTTGATATGTTTAATGATGATGGCTCTATCATAGAAGAGAATTTGATACAACCTAGAAAGAAAGTAAACCAAGTGACATTTCGTGCTGAGGAAGTGGCTGAGGAGTATGCTTTCTGATTCCATGTGCCATTCACGAATTGTACGGATTACCGATGAGGAAGATTCCCGCTACACAATGCATGTTGCTTATTCAGATGGTTCAGACGGATGGATATACACTCCTCTTACTGTGAGTGGTACACATCCGTGGGGAGAATGGTAGATGTTTGCAATATAAAGGTGTAAAAGTGCAAATATAAAAGTGTAAAGGTGTAAATGTTTGTGGTGTACAAGTGTACATGCTTAGGTGTAAGGGTGTAGGTGTACGGCCTCCCTGGTGTAAGGGTAGGTGTACGGGTGTAAGTCCTATAGGTGTATTTTAAGTGTATTCTTAAATATCTCTAAAATGTCTATTATCTCTATTCTAATATCTCTATTCTCTCTTTTTTAATTCTTTACCATACGCACATAGAACGCTATGGCGCTGCCTTTATACTCCCTGATATCCTTTCACCTTATCCTCTATAAAGTCTTGCTATGCTTCATTTTTAGCATCCTGGAAAGGATCATTTTCGTATCCTTTTCCATATCTATAATGTACTAAATTTCATACTAAAAGTCAAGTGAATTGTATAGAAAAGAATACAAATGGAAGGGAAGGAAGTATACTATTTTTCATGCTATTGTATAGGAAAAGATACAAAATAGAACGCCATAGGACATAAAAAAACCGGGCCTATGAAGGCCCGGCATGCTTGCGGCTTGTGATAGCTTAGGGGGCGTCCCTTTCCACCTCATCCTGTACTGGATCGAAATTTAGCTCACTGTCCTTGTCTAGTATTTCCATTCCGTTATCCGTTTTTTCTATATACTTTTTTTTGCTAATGTATCCGAGTAGGTCCCAATAATCGGTATAATCATCGTATAAGTATACCTTGTTTCCTATTCGGCCAAGGGTGGAATGCGGAATTTCCTGATAGTCAATCCCGTTGAAGCATTCCCCCGTGCTAGTTTCCCATACTTCCAGGGGTGGAATGAATACAAGGGAATTTTTTCTTGTGCTATCCCCCGGGAAGCCGTCAATAAAATTCGTTCCGGTCCCGGTTTCATCCCAGTCTTTCCAGTTGGTAAGGTACTGATTTCCCCCCTTCCCATAATACAAGGGGTATACCGGTTTTTCATAGCTAAAATTCGAGTATGCTACACCCTTGTATTTTTCCCATGAACCGAAGTACTCTATTGATCCATTTCCGCGCATGAAGGCCAGCTTCGAAGCCCCTAGCGTTGACAAGATGATACTTTCCGCGCCCGTATCTATGAATGAATCCCATTTTTCGGCTAACGGCTCAAGTATCTTTTTTGCATAGATAACCGTGTCGGAATACGTGGAATGAGAGGGAAGGAAAGAAAAAATCCCATTATGGGCGAAAGCTAAGTCTACCTCTTGCGATAACTGGGTATATTCTTGTTTAGGCCCCCCTATCGGGAAAGGGTGCGTCATTCCGGCATCTTTTGTTTTTCCATGCGTGCCAATGCGGAAATGGAAAATGAAAGGAGTAGACTTTGAAAACGTTTTTAAGAGTTTTTCATACCGCTCTTGAAAGGCTTCAAACGTCATAAAGCCTTTTTCTATATGTACTTTCCCTTTTTTGGGATACATAAACCCCGCCCCGTCTGGGTTAGCAGTGAAACAATTCAGCATTGTTTCGATATCGGGGAATTCAATCCCCGAAAATTTGATGGCGATTACGCACATATACGCTAGTCCCCCTTTGTTGTTTTTCTGGCCTTGCGATCATCCCAAAATTCAGTTAAGTATTGATTTTCCCCCTTTTTGACTATATCGTCAAAACTCAAAAGCTCGATTTCCTCATCATTGCAGGATATCGCGCATTGAATGACCGCATTCGCTAAGGCGATGCATGCTAGTACCGTCTCGGGCCTAAGCGATCCCTTGAAAAGGCGGAATTCAACGGTAGGCGAATTCCTGATATTGATAGCGAAGTATCTGTCCCTTTCACTTTCTGCGGCTTCAAAAATTTCCTTGCCTTTTCCTTGCCGCCTTCTTGCTTCCTGATAGCTATAGGTATCGGAAGGCTTTTTAGCCCATTGGGATAGTTCCCCTTTACTTTTCCTCCTTGAGAATTTGTAAAAATCCTCGAAATTGTTATCGTAGAGAATCATCATTTTCCCGATATTTTCTTCAATATCGGGGAATTCGGGGGAACATATCGCGTTTCGGCTTGCGTGTACGTGTAAGCCGCAAGTACTCGTTTCATGGGATTTATAGCCGAATCCACCCGCCGTATCCGATATCTTTTGAAGGGTAGGAAGGAATTCAGTCCAGGAATTCAATGTCCGTGGAAAGTATATTAGTTCAATTCCGTTATCGTTCAAGCTTCCATCAGACTCCATATATAGGTTATCTTCTCCCGATATTTCATGGATTGATTCCGCACATTCCCCCCGCTCATCCCCGTTGTCAATTTCCTGCTCAATTCCGAAAAATAGCTTAGTCCCTTCCCCATGGAAAACGGGGCGCAATTTCGAGCCGTGCCCCCTGATATATTCCCCCCCGTTGCTCGTTTCTTCGTAGCATGACTCACACAAATGCCGGCCGCTTCGCCTAATAGTGTGTAAATTATCGATATCGACCATATCTCCGCAACGTTCGCAAGCGGAGTATTGGGGTCGGCATTCTTTGCACAAATTCCCGTTTTGGAATTCTTCGGTCTCCCCGTTTTTGTAATAATACCCGCAATCCATGCACCGGGTATACTTCTCATTCAAGCATGATTCACATACTTGTTTCATTTCTCCGTTTTCATAGACTAATCTGCCTCTATTTTTTTCGTAAAGCTTTCCACAATCGGGGCATATGGTATAGTATTCTTCTATACATTTTCCGCATATGAATTTGCCTGAAATGTTCTTGCCGATTTTTTCCGATTCCCATTTTCCGCACTTCGCGCATTTTTTCAGTGCGAAAAAGCAATCGGGACAATATACGGATTTTCCTAAAAGGAAAAAGGTATCGGAGCCACTAGCGCAATCCGCGCATGTTCTGATAGTCCTATGGAAGGCACGCGCGGAAAGCCATAAGCTTTCGGTGTCACTATCCCCTTTTATGACTGAAGCTTTCCAGTAAATTTCCGGGATAGCATCATAGGCGGGTTTTGGTATATAGTGCGCCCCGCCTTCGATGGCTTCCTTAGCATCGATTATATCAAGCCGGGTAAATTCGAATTTACCCCTGGCGGCATGATCCAAAATGAAAATATCGCGGCCCTCGTCATAGTAGAATGAATAGCCTATGAAACTATAAATTTCTCGCATTTATTCCCCCTCTTTATATAGAGTAGTCCACGAATTGACTAGAGTACCTTTGCACCGCTTGCTCTATGGTTGTATAGAGGAAGGCGACCCTTTTTCCTTTAGGGCGCACTATAACCGGATATTTTGTATTTTTCCAGCATTTCACGGAAAGGGTATAGCCAATGGTTTTGAATTTTTCCACTAATTCACTATAATTAGGAAATGCTTTTTTTATTTCCTTTTCATCGTGCCTTGCTTGTTTCCATAATTCCATATAAGTTAATTCTTCCATTTATTCCCCCTAATCAAAGGATACTGCCGCGCCCCGAATTGAACGGGGCTAAACTACCAAGACGGCTTTTTATCGTGTCACCATTTCCCCCGTAGCTTTGGAGAAGACTACGCCGGAAACGATATCCCTGTATAGGAAAGCCGTTGCCAAATTCTCGAATTCGTCGTTCTCCACTGCGAATTCGGAAAGCCATTGCACGACGTAGCCCGGCAATTTTTCCGGGTTTTCCATTAGAAGGCCCCCACCATGTCGGCAATGATATCGGAAATGAGGCCACGCCGCGAAAAGGCGGGGGGCTCGAATTCGGAAGGGTAAATCGAATAGGCGAATTCGATTTCGGCGTCGAATTTGAGAAGCTGATACTCGATATCCCGCCTAATGGCTTCCACGTCCTGCCCCTTGACCATGCCCTCGTCAAGTTCCGAAAAGTTGCCGGTTTGTACGCTGAAAAACCCTTTCATATTTCCCCCTTTAGGCTGTAGCCTATGCTTACAGTATAATGCATGATACTTAGATATTCAATAAATATTGACTGTTTTCCGCTTTTTTCTCTCCGAAAAGGCGCCCCCCCGTGTACTCTACACCATCGGACCAATACCATGCGCCCCGTTTGGAATAGAGGGAAGGAAGGCCGAAAAATTGCGCTATGGCATTTATTCGGCTTTTAGTCGTTCGGGTCTGATAGCAGCTCCCTTGTACTCCCAAATATATGGACTCATCGTCATATATTTGACAGATAAGGGAAGCCCATAAAGTATAGGACATGATGCCTATAGGCGTTTTCCATACCTTATCGTGATCTGAGAGGCGGCCGATTTTGCCCCGCTTGAGATATTCACAAATTCGCTTTTCTACCACCCGCATAAAACCCCCTATAAATTCAAAAGCAATTGACCGGAAGCTATTTGCATGTTCCGTTCCCAAATTTCGATTTCTTCCCCCGGAATTTGTAGAGAATCATGCCAAGGGCTTTTTTTCTCTAGTTGTGTTACTAAGACTATATAGTCCTTTCCCTCTCCATACCTTCTTGCAAAATTCCCCCGCCGTACTATCCTTCCGTATCCTATAGCGGCATATTCCTGGAATTTAACCAATTGGCCAGGATTAAAGGCGTAATCCATTTATTCCCCCTAGTCACCCTGCTTGCGCTGGTATCGTTCAAAACGTTTCACGTTTTCCGCTATCGTTTTATTATCATACACCATATTTAGAATTCCAGAAAATCCAATATTCCCGATTAAATATTCCATGCCACCCCAGTGATCCGCCTTAAAATAGAGGATAGAAAATTTCCAGATTCCGGCCGCTTCGCATTCCCTGTCAACTATAACCCCCGTAAATCTTCCATAAGAGCATATGAATTCTACGGTAGAAAACAAATAAACGGGCGATTGGTATTCTTTTAGAATACCCTGCGGGGCTTCTTCCCCCGCTAAGCGCATGCCGTTCCATACCTTTTTATCATTTCCCTTTTTCAATAATAAAATATGATTATCAAAAGAAACATACCGTTTAAAGCATACGGGCGAATAAGAAAAACGCATGTAAATCCCCCTAGAATTCGAGTGTTTCAATCAGTTCAAGGCTATCATTCAATGCGATAGCTTGTTTTGATCCTTTGATAACCTTGTCGGTCATATATTTTACGATCTTAAAGCCGTCTTGCTTTAAGAATTCGATTTCCTCTTTAAGATTAAACCATTTCGAGATATCGTCAAATTCAGCAAAGCCGAAAATGTACTTTTCTCTTTTTTCATCGGGCATACTCCCCCAAATAGGGGCAAGGGCAAAATCATCGGAAGGGACGGGGCGCGCTTCCATGTATTCGGGGGAAAGCTCACCGGAAGCGATAGCCCCTTTTTCGGAAAGGTAACGCATAAGGAATGACCCATGATAAGGGCCTTTTCCATTCTTTTCTACCCGGTAAAAAGCGTTCATTTCCATTTCCTTTAGGCGTTCACGATAGCAGAATCGCGACGCGCCCTAGAAGTCTTGACGAGCAGGGTTTTTCCCTTCTCAAGGACGACGGGTTTATCCTCATACGCCTTGACCGCTTCCATGGCCTTCTTGAAGTTGGCAATCGCTATGCTCATTTCCTTGTTCATCCTGTCCCCCTATCAATCAACCTTAACTCAAGTATACTTCATAGGAAAAAGGCCGTCAAGATAATTCAAGCGAAAGTATACGAATTCTTTCTTTTTTTCTATAAAGCACTATACATGCGTTTAGTATCTTAATTCCTTATGCTATAAGGGTTTATAGTCAATAGGCCCTTTAATTACTTGGATGATATGGAAAGAAATTCCATAATAGATATCTTTTTCGTCCCTTTGTTTTTCCTTTCCGTAGCTTTCCGCATTCTTTACCGTGGAAAAGCCATATTCTCCCCAAGTGCTAAGCCCTTCCCCATTAGAAAAATCCCATAAAATGACATATTCCATAAATTCCCCCTTATAAGTCTAGTTCAAGTTGGTATCCGTACAATTCTTTCACTATATGCTCTTGCCTAACATGCCAAAACCCTAAAGGATTATTGATATCGCCGGAGCAATCTTCCCCGGAATGGTGATAATCCCAGCGCCAGCCATAACCGGAAGGACTATCGCGGTATATAGATTGAATTTGCATGGTATATGGTAAGATGAAAGGCATATTAGAATTTAATATTTTTATCAGTTTACCGATAAAATGGAAGCCGTTATCGTATAAAACCTCATAGGTATGCCCGATTTTAATTTCCATAATCTAGTTCCATTTGTAAGTTATTATCGATAGTAACTTCTTCGGGAAAGGCCACAATAAAAACCCCGCTTCTCCCTTGATATTCAAGCATAGAATACCCGCCTTTTATGGCTTCCGATACTTCAATAACGTAGCATAAGGGACTAGGATAATCAATATAAATGATCTTCCCTTTCCCTATCATTGTGCCGTTTCTATTGTATTTTACCCTATCACCTATCGAATAAATCAAGCTGCCCCCCTTTCGGAATATAAAGCCCCGCCAATTCATGTATAGAACTAGTCCAGCATCTATTCCCGCTACGTGTAGGAATTATAGAATTATCATCTTTTCTATGTAATTCTACGGTAACCTTTCCGTTCCATACACTTTCAATTATCCCGTAGACATTCCCCCAAGTAGTAATGCCCATAAATGAGTAGTCCTCGTAATAATTGTATATTACCCTATCACCTATCGAATAAATCAAGTTGCCCCCCCATTACTGTTATGTTTTCCATATCCTCAAGCCTATATCCCCCCGCATTATATACCCCATTCCATACAGTCCCAAGATGCCATCCCTCATGCTCAATAAGGCGTATACATATAAAGGTATTATGCATATCCACTATATAGCCCTTGCCTGCGTGTCTACCATCTCTATATGATACCCTGTCGCCTATCTTCATACATACAATTATACTAACTATTCATGTATAGTCAAGCTAATTCGATCATGTTTCATAACTATTTTACACTATATCACTCTATCCTACCATACTATCATATTTGATATACACTATGAATAATTGCGTTATAAGACAATAAATAAACTATAAACTTGTATCATAACGCATAATAAAGCTATTCATATTCACATATCATTCTATTTTGTCGTTCTGCCTATAGAACGCACTAAACCCCCATAATTGCCCTATAAACTACCATAGAAGCTATTATTTACAGTATAGGGAATAAGGAAAGTATATGTATAAGGGAATTACAGTATAGTAAGTAAGGCATTTGGGGGCAAGCAAGCCCCCTCTCACTGTATATATACTTAAGTCCCTACAGTCCCACTAAAGTCATAACCTAACTCTATACACCATATAGACTTAGCTACTACCCTACCCTAGCCCATAGCCCATAAACCCTTGATAATAGGCAATAGACTAGGGATTCTACAGTGATTAGGGCTTAGGGATTAGGGTTTAGGGAATAGGCAGTTAGTTGATAAGGGCTTAGGGTTTAGGGAATAGGTTAGTTGATAGGGCCGGAGAGCGGGAGGGAGGGGGGTGGATTAGGTGTTTTTTACTGGCCAAACCACACTAGGCTGATACATTGTCTCTATAATCTATAAATTTTCTCTACAATTACAACTTTGCAGGGGGTGGTACATCCAAATTTTATATAATAAGGGAAAAGAGGGTATAGGAACCTTTTTCTATTGACTTACTGCGGGAAATTGCGTATATTGGTCTGGATGGAGGACAGTTTGTTCAATATTGGTAATATAGTCGAATGCTCTTCCTTTTTAGGTACGCCTGCCCCATATCGTAAAGGGGTAGTTGTAGACTATAGAAAAAGTAATAACTGGGTGGTGTTTCGCATTTTTAAGGGGGCACATGGGTGGAATAATTGGAAGGGAGAAATTGCCCCTTTAGGCTTCTGGGGTGCATCTGGATGTGATGTTACCTTAGTTAAAAGGAAAAATGCGCAACTGGAACTGGACTTTTAAGGGGGTTTTATGGGTAAGAGCTTGGAAACTGCTAAACGGATTGTGAAACAAGGGGACTGCAATGGAATCTATTGTGATACCGATTCCTGCCCTTTGCCCTGTAGGAATTACGGGCATTGTAGTGGGGATCGTGTACATCTAGCAAAACAGTACATCAAAGATCACGAAGGAGGTGATATGGATAGGAAAGAAGAGGCGAAAGCACGGTTAGAGGCCATCAAAAAGGAGGTGGTGGAGCTGGAGAAGATCATCGCGGGAGGACTCACGTACTCTGGATACAAATTGTACGTGGGTCTGTTTGATGGGGGTCCTTACATCATGGCAGGAAGTACTGAAACAGGATATCGTTTCCAGCAGTTTGGTGGATACCCTGTTTCTGGTTTGGGATGGTGTAAAGCAATAAAAGACCCACAGGAATGCTTGGATTATCATACGAAGGTAGGGTTTGAGATCCATGAGTTTTCCGATGTAGAAGAGGGCTTCGGCTATTTCTTGAGCAAACACAAAAAATAAGTGTGATGTATTGAAAGAAGAGGGATCCTGTAATGGGGTCCCTTTTTTATTGCAAAAACTCTTGACTTCTCACCTAATATTTAGTATTATATCGATATGAAACCAGGAGATTATTGCTTAGTTAACATCACCTATACCCTCCAATGCATAGATGGGAAATGTTACCAACTTGAGGATTGCTATGGAAAGATCCTTAAGATAGTAGGGTACACCACTCACATTTCCCTGTATGACAAGAAAAGTGGAAAGGAAATACTGCCAGACGATGGGAAACCTTGTTGGTATGTTGGTGGTATGGATAGTTTTAGCCCCTATACCCCAAAGGTGCAATTGGAGTTTGATTTTGATTAACTATCAGGTTGGTGATTACGTTACTTATAATATAGACCCCTACTACCCTTTTGAAGGAACTGTTTGGGGGAACGTCTATGGCATCATTAAGGTAATGGAGCCTATGATCGTAACAATAGAACTTCACCGGAAGGATGACCATACAATTATCCCCTCTGGCGGAATGGATGGGTGGTGGACAAGTAGCACTGCGGAGTTTGCTGGATTTTACGCGCGAGGAGGACAGTTTGAGTTTCAATTTTAGGAACTGCAAAGTAGGGGACTGTGTGGTGCTTAGTATGATATGTTTGTACCCCGGAAACTGTGCCAGAATAACGGGAGTGGATGGCAACCAATTTATTATTGATATTTATGACGCGGATAACGATACTTTAATATCTGCTAATAGAAGATCTAATGGGTACTCATTTGTCAGATACTATAGGAGGGTCACAAATGGCCAAATTGAATTTGACTTTTAATGCTGGTGACATCATAGAACACGGTGGCAGAGACGCGCTGTACGATGAGGACTATAGAAAAGGGGAAATTGTAGGCATCAGAAAAACAGACGATTGGATGGTGATTCGTGTGCTTGCGGGAGCACATGGGTGGCAAGGATGGAACGAGGAACGATCCCCTCTGGGCTTTTGGGGCGTAGCTTCTAAAGAGGCCACCTTAGTGCGAAGAAGGAGCGGACAGTTGGAGTTGGATTTTGAGTAGATTCAGTCAAATCCCTCCCTCTGGTGTTATGCGCTCACCATATGTGACAGTTACCCCGGAGGGGTGCCTACAAATATTAGAGGAGGATGGGTCTGTTTCCATAATGGATGCTCGCACGCAAGAGGAAACGGATTTTGATGAGGCGATGAAGGAAATAGAGGAGATCTGCATGAGTAAACGCGAATTCAAGATAGGAGATCTGGTTAGTTCCACCTATGGCCCCGGAGGCAGAAAAATAGCTAAAGCCATTATCATAGCCATAGATAGGTGCTTGGGCACCACCTATACGCTTCAAATCCAAAGTGGTGAACGGGGGTGGGAGGACCCTAGGCGGCCAGGAAAACGACATTGGAATGTTAATGAATGCCATTTGAAACTATTGGGGCCTCTTAGAGAAAACAACCAATATCTTCTTGACTTTTAGGTTATTATTGCTTATATTGTATAAGGAGGATCCATGAAAAAACTAATTCTTTTGGCGCTCACCCTTTTGGTTGGTTGCTCCATAGCTCCTCGTACTGGTGTATTCTATCCGGGGGTCCCTACTAGTGGAGATCCCCAGGAAATGGATGATTGGATTTCATGGAACATCCGATACAAAACTGATAAAGAACTGTATGGATATGACGATTACTGGGCAACCCGTGAGGAGACCTATAAGAACAAGGCAGGCGATTGTGAGGATAAAGCTGAGTTCTTTGGTCGTAGTCTTTATGAGAATACGGGAAAGAAATGTCACTACGAGCTGTACTGGGTTTACGAGGCAGAATCCTATCACGTAGTTGCCGTATTCAATGGCCATAGGTTTGGATATATGGAAGATAGCCGGTATATTAAGGACTGGACGTTCGATTATGTGGAATCTCGTGTTGGCACATACTCCAACAAGAGTTTATCAGTTGAAAATGAGGATGATGCAATTATATGCGACTAGAGGAAATAAAGCTGGGACAGCACGTTTCATTTAGGGAATCAGGGCGATCTGGAACTGGGATTGTTCATGCAATTGCACCAGGAACCATCAGTGTCCTAATCGATCTAGAGTACAGACAACATTTTGGGCATGAGGATAGCCGGGGTGTTGACACAGACATGAACCATAGGTGGTACTGGAACGTAGCCCCATGTAATATGAATTATATTGGCCCACCCATGGAAAATAAGCAGTTTCTTCTTGACTTCCAGGCGTAATTTTAGTAGTATAGAGATAAGGAGATACAATGTTCGTAAACACGTTGCGGTTGCCACTGAATAACCTGCTTCCCTGGGAGTTTAACTTACTCCCCTTCATGAATGTCGCTGAGACACACCATGCGTTTCGGGTGAAGCTCGGATGGCTATGGTTCTATTTTGTCTGGATCATCAAGAAGGAGGTTTAAGTGAATCGAGTGCCGTTTACCCTTACCGTTTGGGATGAAAAGGCTAAGGATCTTTTGGAGTGCTTCGGCTCTTCGGAAGAGACTTTAGTTGAACAGTTTTCCACCCTGGCGGCTAAGTATCAGGAAGCAGTGAAGGAAGGCAAGATCACCACAACGGTGGATCTCATCAACCTCTTCAAGGAGGAGGAATTCTGTGACCAGTTCCTCATCGTATCAGGATTCCTCCACTTCATACAGAACTTTATGATTGGGATGGAGTATATGCAGAAGCAGGAAGAGGATGCTTCCGACGAAAGCAAGGAGGAGGAGGATGGTCAATGCTAGATCCTAGTTGGCAGAAGAACTGGACAGAGGAGGAGTTCTCAAGGATTCAGGAGAGATTCAAGTCTGAAAATCCAGGAGAGAAATGCACCTGCGATGGTTGTTGCGATAAGAAGATTTGTAGCTGTGCCTACGATTTCTATAATACACAGGGCGACTGCCTGTACGGCAAATAAGGAGTAAATATGGACATGCCCGAACTGATTCGCAGGGATTCAATGGGGAATCGTGTATCCGCCTGGGTGCTCGGTGTATATGAGAATGAGGGATTTTGCCCCTTCCGTGTCGTGAGGGCATGCAAGAACGGGGACAAGATCGAATGGGAGGAACCGGATGGCTTTGGAGAATTCGCGGATACGTTCCCTGTTAAGGCCCCAGACACATGGAAGCATCTTGAGGAGTAATTTCCCTTGGTTCCTTCTAGGCATAGCCACTGTTTTGGCCATGGTTGTTGTTCTCGTTCTTATTACCCCCAGGGAAAAGCCTAGGGTAGAAGTTCGAGTGCAGACAATTGATGTGCCAGACTCTATGCCTAGGGGAATTATTTTTGTGCCAGAGGAGCACCAGGAACTTTTGGCATACTGGTGTGATAAGGAAGGAGTACCATATGCTATCATGGCTCGGGTTGCCTTTTGGGAGTCTGGTTGGGATCCCAATGCTGATAACGGGGAAGACTGTGGCCTCTTCCAGCTCAACCGCAAATACTTTAACTGGTTCTCTTTTAAGTTTAATGATAATCGTCTTTTTGATCCTTTTAATGGGGAGGAATCGACCAAAATAGCTTGTAGGTATATGCGATGGCTGTACAGGCAGACTGGAGATTACCGTATGGCTGTAATGGCATATAACTGTGGTCTAACAAGACTTAAGGGGAAAGGGCCTCCCAAGTCAACGGTTAGGTATATGCATTTGGTGTTTGGGGATTAAGGAGAAAGAAATGAATAGGATTGTAGACTTAGGCTGTATCACTTTCCAGAAGGTGCTCCCTAAGGAATATGAACGGCATGTAGAGGGCATGCGGTTGGGGGAAGTGCACGATGTGGTTACGGTGGCTTCGGGGAAGTGCTGGGCAGACTATAAGTGCAGGACTTGCGGGATTGCTTGGCAGACGGATACTAGTGGGTGAACCCTCTTGACAATTTTCCCAGAAGCCTTTATACTTAGGATTTTCTGGGAGGATTGCCCATGCCCAAATCAGGCTTACCTATAAAAATTGATGATCTAGGCTTAACTCTAAAGCAGCAACGTTTTGTTCTCGAATACGCTGTAAATGGATTTGACGCCACTGCGGCAGCTAAGTCCTCTGGGCTTTTGCCAAAAGACGCCCCCACCGTAAAATCCAGAACCTTCTGCCTCCAACTCCTAAACGATAAGAACATCTCAACCGCAATCCAGCGTTTCGTTGAAGATACGATCTCTCCCTATCGGGACCGTATGATGGCTGAAATGATTGCGGTGTTGAATACCCGCGCTTATTATGATGTTAATTGGTTTTTCCTCCCTGATGGAACTGCCCGCCCTCTTGATACAATTCCAGCTGAAAGGCGTGTTGCAATTGATGAGGTGAAAGAGGCGTATGCCGGAAAAAGTGCCGAAGTCAGAATTTTGACTTATACCTTAGCCAACCGTGATGCTGCGCGTAAGGAACTCCGTTCTCTCCTTGAAAAGAAGGATGATGAAGGAAATGCGGACAGCGGTAAGGGTATGAGGGGTGAATTGGATAGGATTTTTTCTTCTATTAAGAAGGGCATAGACCTTGGCAGAAAAATGGAGCGTGAACTCCAAGACGAAGTAGTAGAGCCAGCACAAGAACAAAAGACGACGCTTTCGGCCAGAGCCTTGATCGCAAAATACAAGGAAAAATAATGGCCAGAGCAAGTAAACCAGCAACACAATCAGCTCCCTACGTTTTCACCATGGATGATTTGGAACTCATTAGGGAAAATCCCCACATCCTGGGACATATAGTCGGGTACAATAAACTAAAACCAATACACTCCAATTGGATAAAGTACATTTGGACTTCTAAGAAATCCCAAGCTATTATGGCGCATCGCGGTTCATACAAATCCACAGCCATTACTTGTGTGGGCACTGTTTGGTACTTGCTGTTTAACCCTAATGCCCGTGTTGCCATTGTCAGGAAAACCTACGGCGATTCCGCTGATGCTGTGTCTACCATAGCTAAAATCTTTGAAAATCCCATGATTCGTGAGCTATTCCGCTTTGCCCATGGTATCTACCCAGAGTTCACCAAAAGGCGTGAAGGTATGCTCACTATGGCTTTCAAGGAAACTTCCACCCCGGAAGGCTCAGTGAACGGCTTTGGTCTTAGCTCCCCCTTCACTGGTAGACACTTTGACTTTATCCTTTGTGATGATATCTCCACCCTTAAGGATCGTCTCTCCAAAGCGGAACGTCAACACACTATGGATATCTGGCGGGAGCTTTCCACTAACGTAATTGACCGTGGTAAGCCCTGCTCTTACGTAGGCACTCCTTGGGCTAAGGATGGTGTTGAGTCCATAATTCCAAGACCCAAGAAGTTCTCTATTCATGAGTGTGATCTTATCACTGAGGAAGAACTTGCCCAGATCAGGGCCACCACGACTCCCTCTCTTTTTGCAGCCAACTACGAACTGGAATTCGTAGCGGAAGATGACGCCCTATTCAAAGATCCAAGATACGACAAATGGCAATCAACTGGAATCTCTAGGGTATACGCCCATGTAGACGCCGCTTATGGTGGTGATGACTTTACAGCTGTGACTATAGGTGCAACAAGGGCAGATGGCACAATTCAGATGATAGGCTTCACTTTCCATGGCGCTATATCTGAGGAAATAGATGAAATCGCAGAAATTATGAAAAGGTACAAGGTTAAGAAAGTGTACGTGGAAAAGCAATCTGATCGCGGTTGGACAGCTTCTATGCTGAAAGACAGACGTTTCTCCGTGGAAGAGTATGACGAGAATGTGAAGAAACAGCATAAGATTGCCACATATTTGTACGAGTGCTGGCCCAGGATTGTATGGGATATAGAAACTGACGATGATTTTATGGAACAAGTTGTGGACTGGACAGCTTTGAGCAAAGGTCATGACGACGGCCCCGACTCCGCCGCATCCCTTTGCAGGGCTAAGTTCTCCAAAAAAGGCTTTATGGCCAATAGATACTCCTGGTAAAGCCCTCTTGACAATTTAGGCAAAACACTCTATACTACCCTTTACTATCTAAATTAACGGAGTAGCCAATGAAAGCTCCTAGTATTATAAACCTTGATTCGTTATCCCAGGAAAAAGCCCTTACTCCTCCGCGTAATTCTGACGGTTATGCAAACATGATGTCTGGGCTAGGGACAAAGAAAGACAAGAATCGGTACACTACCTACACCCCGGATGTGCTCCTCCCCTATGAAGTCTTAGCTTCTATCTATATGGGAGACGGTTTAGCCTCTGCTGTTGTAGATATGTTCGCCGATGACCTCACCCGCGAATGGGGCACAATCAAAAACGATGAAATAGATAAGGATGGCCTGGGGGTCATAGATACCGCCCTTCAGCAACTCGATGCCACTTCCGCCTTTAACATTGCTGAAAAGTGGGCTAGGCTTTCCGGTGGATCCCTTATCATAATTGGAGTCATGGATGGCCGTTCTCCAGAAGCGCCTTTGAATATTAAGACAATTAAAAGCATTGAATACCTGAAAGTTGTAGACATAGAAGATATCGATTATTCCCAGTGTGAGTTTAATACTGACTTGTCCTCCCCTGAATATGGTAGGATCAAGCTATATGCTATCCGTTACCTCGTAGGAAATGACTTCATTTCTCGCAAAGTGCATGCCTCCCGCTGTATCCCCTTTTTTGGTAAGAAAGTTCCTAGTAGGCGCTTAGTTGATAGGGAGCATGCTTATTGGGGGGTCTCTGAACTTCAAGGCGTTTGGCCCTACCTTAAGCAATACGAATCTGCTATTGGTGCTATCTCCAATGTACTGCAAGAACTGGTAATCGGTAAGTTCAAATTCAGCGATTTCGATGAAATGCTCGCTGAGGATGGGGGCAAAAAGGCCAAGGTCAGGATGGAGGCCATTGAGCTTTCCAAGTCAGTTATAAACGGCGTAATGATGGGAACGGATGAGGATTATCTCCGTGACCAGATCTCCCTTTCCGGTGTTCCTGACACTCTTGACCGCTATATGATGAACCTTGCTTCCGTTTCCCGTTACCCTGTTACGAAGCTCTTTGGTCGTTCCCCTGCTGGTCTGAATTCCACTGGTGAGAATGATACTAAGAATTACTATGACTCTGTTCGCGCTCGCCAGAACTCTGAATGGCCCTATGTTCAGATGCTCGTCAACATGGTTGCTTCCTGGAAGAAGATCAGCAAGTATACTCCCTTTGTTTGGAACCCCCTGTTTCAGTTGGATGAGGATGGAAGGGCAGAGGTTGCCAGGAAGGAAGCAGAGGCATTCCGTACTGAGGCGGATGGCTTTAACCTCTATATTACCCAGGGTGTTCTTCTTCCTGAGCAAGTGTATGCTGAAAAGTTCGAGATGGATTATGGCCCCCGCGATCCTGAGTCCTTTGCACCGATGCCTACCACGACTTCGGGAGTTGCCCCTGTTTCTGGGGTTATGAAAGAAGATAGGTTCGATTTATTTGAATGAAGTCCTACTATAGATCTATAATTAAAGCATATAGAAAGAAGCTCACTAAAGGACAGCGGGCCGCTTCTCGTAGGAAGAGCCTTAGACCTGGGCTTTTAGGGTATCCGTTTAAGGCAGAACGCCAAGTATTCGCCCAAATTCGCAATATGTTCAATGCCTCTACCAAGAGGATCCTTACATTTATTGAGGCCAAGTACCCCAAGTACTTTAACAAGCGGTCCGATGACTTCGCTACGGAGTTTGAGTTATTCCTTCGGGAACTGGAAAAAGAGTTTTCTACTGAGCGGCTGAACGCTACTTTGCAGACTGATTTCCGTTCTACAATGTCGCGGATATCCAATTTTATAAGACAATACAGTGAAAAAGAGGTACAGGATTACTTAGAATCTGTCCTGGGGTCTTCCTTTTACGGAACGGATGAATGGTGGGCTGAGTTAGAGAATGCTTGGCTAGAGAATTCTATAGCCAGGACTTCTGGTTCCATTAGCGACTTCTACGAGTCAGTACGCAGGGAAACGCTCAAAGCAGTCCGTGAGGAGATACCCTTTGAGGACTTCCTCCAGAAGGTACAGAAACTTGATACTTCGCTGACAATAACAAGGGCCACTTTCATTGCAAGGGATCTTACTGGAAAGCTGAATGGGGCTGTAGAGCGGAAATTGCAGATGGGATTAGGCATTAGCACGTACTTTTGGCAGACAATGGCTGATGAGCGCGTGCGCGGGCGTCCAGGCGGAAGGTATCCTGATGCCATTCCAAGTCACTGGGCAATAGATTCCCGTGTTTGTTCCTGGACTGATGCTTCTATTTATTCTACTGATTATGGTAAAACTTGGGTTCCACGACTAGCAAATATGCCTTTAACTCACCCCGGTGGCGATTGGCAGTGTCGATGTCGTGGAACACCTTTTCTTGCAGACTTATTGCAAGAGATAGACAAAGAAATTGAGGGAGAGTCAATGTATGGATCTATCTGATGAGAATTTAGAGGATATCAGGAAAGCAGCGAAGAAGATAGGTGGATACGGCTCTTTGACTATTCACTTCTCCGAATCAGCTGGTTATATTGATATTGAGACAACTGACAGGGTGCGAGTCCCTAAGAATGTAGTACCCAAGGCGGGGGAACCTGTTAGGGTGAAACGAGTTGTGCAAGTTAGGCAGGGATAAAGACACTTTTACCCCTCTTGACAAGGTTACAAGAAACTGATATACTGTGTCCTGTAATTAAAAATGCAAAGGTGTGGGAACCACATCTTGTAATTTAGGCTGACTGAAATCAGAAGCCCCAGGTTTAGTCCTGGGGCTTTTTTGTTTGTTGGAGGCTACCATGGCCGAACTAGAAGATGCTTCCGCTAAGTCACTTTGGGTTGCCGGAAAGGTGGCTGAGCTGATAGAGGACGGAAAAGAAGCTAAAGAGGCTTCTGCTATTGCTCATTCCATGTGGGAAGAGCGAGAAAAAGATGCATGTGCAAAGAAGAAAGATAGCCATGTTGATTATTCGGATTGGGATTTGGACTCTCAGTTTGAAGAGACCCCAGAGGGTTTTCTTATGGGGCGTGCAGTCGTTACTAATATCGGCGTTTTTTCTTATTTGAATTCTGACGGCACCATTCGTAGGGAACTTCGACTTCCCGAAGAGGTGTTCAAGCAGGAATCTTTGGATTCCTACATTGGAAAGTCCGTTACGAATAACCATCCTATGGAGTTTGTAGACACGGATAATTTCAAGGATCTTGAGATTGGAACCATGATGGGGCCAATCAACCGTGACGCCTTTCACGTTTCGGCTGGTATCGTAATTAAAAATAAGGATGCTATTCAGCAGATTAGGAATGGTAAGACTGCACTTTCGTGTGGTTATAACCTAGATCTGGACTGGACCCCTGGTACATGGATGGGTGTCCCCTATGACTGTGTACAGAGGAATATCAGAATAAATCATGTCGCCCTTGTTGATAAAGCCAGGGCTGGTGATGCCGCAAAAATCCGAATGGACAATGCGGATCGTAAATATTGTGTTCAAATTATAGAGGAGGATTCTATGGCTGAAAAAGCGCTTAGAACCATCAACCTCGATAATGTGGATTATCAGGCGGAGGACGCAGTGATCGAGGCTTACAAAGAAGCCAAGGAACGCGCCGATGGCATCCAGGCTAATCTGGATAAGCTTACCGCTGAGAAATCCGCTATTGAGGCTGAGCGTGACTCTCTCAAGCAGAAGGTAGATTCTGCTGAGAAAGAAGTTGCGGATCTCAAGGCTAAGTCCGTAGACGCTGCCGAAGTTGATAAGAAGGTCAAAGCCCGTCTTACTCTTTTGGAAGTTGCCCGCAAGGCGAAGATTGAGAAGGCCGAAGACATGGATGATAGTGCTCTCGCGAGTGCTGTGATTATGTCCCAGTTCCCGAAGACTGAATTGACCGGCAAGAACGCCGACTATGTTCAGGCGATGTTTGATATTTCCGTGAAGAACCTTGAGGATAAGGCTAATGCTGACGCTGCTTCTGGCACCCGTGAGCTTAACGCTGATACCGCTGGCGCTTCCGGTAGTAAGCTCTCCGAATCCCGCAAGAAAATGATTGCTGGATACGGGAAGCGTGAGTAAGGAGGAATGCGATGACTCAGTATGCTAATTCGCAGGATGCCGCTCGTGCTGGTTTGGCCTTTGGTATTGATTACGAGGCCGAAGCTAAGGTAGTTGCCTCTGGCGTTACCTTCGAGTTTGGTGATCCCGTTTGTGTGGATGCCGGTGTTGAAGATGTGGCGTATGCCCCTGATTCTACCGATACGTCCCTTAAGTTCCTTGGTGTTGCGATGATTTCTCACCGCTGCTACAAGGATTCCGTGGAACAGTACATAGCGTTCCAGGAAATCAACGTTATGACGGAAGGCGAGATTTATGTCCCAGTAGCTTCCGGCATTGTCAATTGTGCGAATCAGGCGGCTTATCTGGTTCACCTCACGTCTGATGGCGACTATGGTAAGTTTACGACTACCAGCGGAACCAACTATGACATTGGTGGCTATTTCCGCTCGAACGCGAACGCCGATGGCTTGGCTCGTCTTGAGCTGCGCGGCTTGAAGTAAGGAGAAAACAGATGAGTGAAAACACTGTTTTTAACATTGATGGTGAAACGACTGTCTTTTTCAAGGGACAGCTTGAGTACATAAAGAGCCAGACCTACGATCAGAAACTTGGTGATCTCAAGGCTCTTACTGGCTTGTTTCCCATCACCTCGCAGCTCCCTGCCGGTGCGACCGAGCTGACTTGGAGGTCTTTCCAGACCTACGGTCTTGCGAAGTTCATCTCTGATTATTCCAAAGACTTCCCGAAATGTGATGTCGGTGGAACGGAGCAGAGCCGCAAGGTTTTCGATATCGGCCTTTCGTATTCCTATACGACTAAGGAGATTCAGCGTGCGGCTATGGCTAAGTTCCCTCTTGACGCCAAGAGGTCTTTCGCTTGCCGCAGGGGTATTGAGGAAAAACTGAACAGCATCGCGCTGAACGGTGATACTAACCACAATATTCCTGGCTTCTTCAACTACCCTGGTGTTACGACCTTCGCGGTCCCCGCCACTGGTACTGGAGCCTCGAAGACTTGGGCGACCAAGACTGCTGACCAGATCCTCATCGATCTGAACGGCATGCTGAACGCGATTAACGATGTGACTCTCGGTAAGGAAAGCGGAAACGTGATCCTGCTCCCCAAGACTCAGTATGACTTCATTCGTCAGAAGAGGCTTGATGAGACCCTTGAGAAGACCATCTATCAGTTCTTCATCGAGAACAATCCCGGTGTGAGGATTGATTGGGTGCAGGGCCTTGCCACTGCTGGTACTGGGCTTACGACTCGCATGATTGCCTACATCAACGACAGTCAGCACGTAGAGCTTGAGATCCCCACCATGTTTGAGCAGCTTGAGGAAATGCGTGACGGCCCGATGGCGTACACCGTTCCTGCGATTGCTTCGACTGTTGGCGTGATTCTGTACTACCCGCTCACCGTTGTCTACGGTGACGGTATCTAAGTGAACTCTCCCCACCCAAGGGAGTAAAATCCTGCGGGTGGGGATATTTTAAGGGAGAGAGTATGTTAGTAAATTGGAAAGGAACTGGTGTTCTTGTTGTTAAGCCTGTCGATGTAGATATGAAGGATCCGGCTACGGCCAATCTTATTCCGTCTACTCTTTTTTACCCCGGCTGGAATGACGTCCCCGATGAAATTTGGGACAAGTGTGCCCCCCATGTGGATTCGTATGTAACTGGTGGAATGGTTGAGATCATCACTAAGAAGTCCACTAATGAGGCTGGTGAGAGTGTTTATATGGGTAAGCCCTTCGCTGAGATCGCTTCCAAGGATCCCCGTGAGGCACTTAACCTCATCCAGAACTGCTACAATGTTGCGGTTCTTAAGCAGTGGGAGAAAGAAACCACTCGGGATGAGTTGCGCGTGGAAGCCAAGAATCAGATTGAACTCTGTTTGAATGGCGGACAGAAAGTCGAATAAGGAATAAATCATGGCGGCTTTACCTATCGAAACCTACATTGCTAGTATGTGCCCTCTTTTGAATGCGAGACCTGATCGGGCTGTGTTCATCGAGCTGGCTACCGATAGGATAGATCCGACTTACTTTGGTGACAAGTTCACCAACTATGCTATAGCCCTCCGTGCGATGCATGACTTTACTTTGTTTTCTACCCGATTAAGGGGAGAATCTGGTTTTGTTACGGATCTCACGGAGGGTCGCGTTACTAAGCGGTTCCTGCATAACATGAGCCGCCCCAGCAGGAACGACTTGCCGATGACTGTTTATGGGCAAGCTCTTCATGCGTTGATTCGCTCACTTGGTCCTATTATCTCCGTTGGCGTAGTAGCTACCGATGAGATTGCCGGGATGATTATTGATACTGAGGACTTGTACTAATGTTCCATGGATTACAGACTGTTGAAGTATGGAGAAAAGATACCGCTACCGTTTCTGGTAACTGGGGTAATCCTACTTTTACATACCATCACACAGCTAGAGACGTTTCTTACCAACCCTTTTCTTCAAACGAGATGGTAAGAAACAACTCTATGTTCGCAAATGTGATTGGCGTGATTATCTGTAACATAGATGAAGATATACAAAATTATGATGAATTGGTTTTTAATGACGGAACGTACAAGCGGGTTCACGTTGTTGAGCCTTGGGATTCTGGTGTTATCCCCCATAAGGAGATCTATATCACTGATTCCCAGTGGAATAGGGAATTATGAGTGACTTCTATTCCAACGTAGAGAAGGCGTTGGATCGCATAGTAGAAGGCGCCCTGGAGTCTTTAGGCGCTTGGGCGGCTAAGGAAATGAAGGATGAGATAGAATCCAGTGGCCATAATGATACTGGCCGGTTAAAGGATTCCATTACTTGGGCCACTTCCGAGGCACTAGATCGTTCTTTAGTGGGGCCAGCGGCGGAAGAGGGAGATGTTATTGCACAGCCCACTACCAAGCTGACACTCCATATTGGAACTGCGGATGGAAAAGCCCCCTACGTGGAATATGGAACCGATGCCCATAGGACAGATGAGCAGAAAGAAGAGTTCCACCAACGGCTTTTAGAATGGTGCGCTAGGCATGGGTGGACAAGTAAAGATGGGGGGCCATTAACCCTCAGTGACATCTACCCAGTGCTGAAAAAGATACAGGAAGAGGGAACGGATGCCAGTCCTTTTGTGCAACCCACTAAGGACAAGATGGAGCAATCGGGGCTTTCCCCAATTACTGCTATGGTGAACAAGTTGATTGGGCAGGAATTAAATAAGATTCCGAAAAATACGAAAACTGTTGATTTTAAGATTGATATACAAGGGGGTAAGTGATGATAGAGCAAGCTGTTACTGTCTATCTGAATACTGTACCCGCTGTTGTTACTGCGTTCGGTGGTCAAAAGGTGTTCTACACGCGCGCCCCTGCGGGAGCACAATTACCGTGGTGCACTGTTACGAATTCTGGTGGTAGCCGAAAGAGAGAATCCACCTTCGTGACCGAGCCTAGGGATACCTTGACTCTGTACGTGGAACATTACGACCAGTTCTTAGGGCTGGCCGCTGCCGATGCTGTGAGAGCGGCATTGGAAAATTATCGTGGAGATATGTATCCTGAAAGGGACACACATTTTACATGCGGATCGATCCGAGATCTGGATGGATTTCAAGGATCGCACCGTTTTGTTATTCAAGTCTATGTACGTTATAGGCAAACTACTGTTTTCCCAAATAGGGTTACAGTTTAGGAGGATTTATGGCAGATATTAAGCGCCTAATTGGCGATGATGGTAAACTGGTTCGCGCCGCTGTTGCTGCGGTTGCCACCTCTGGCACTCTGGCTGAGGGTTGGTATAAGATTGCCAGCAAGGCTGTAGCCGCTTCTCAGTTTGGCGACCTTGTTATTGGTGATTTTTACCCTTCTCCTGGGGCTATTGCTCTTACCGCTGGCGACTCCGCGTATGCGCTCACACTCACGGATATGGCCGACCTTAAGGGTTGGGGTCTTGAGCTGACTGCTGACGAAGTTGAAGTCACGGTTATCAAGGATATTTATAAGAAATATCGTAAGGGTAAGCTGGATGCTAAGGGTTCCGCTTCGTTCGTGTTCATCAAGGGTGAGACTGATGCAGCTGATGGTCTGGCTTCTTACTTCTATAAGATTGCCACTGTCACTGCTTCTGGTGTTGTGTCCTCAGTGGTCGAGCGTTCGGATGAGTCGCTTCTGCTTATCGGCTATGTCGATAATGAAGAGACTTCTGGGCAGTACTTTATTGCCACCGCTTTTGAGGTTGAGTTCTTCAACTTTAACTTCCCGATGAATAGTTCGGAAGCTGTCGAGATGGAAGTTCCGTTCCGCCTCGTTGGTGATACTGATCCTATTCTCTACAAAGTGACGAATATCTAAGGGTTCTATGGTGGGGGCCGCATGGCTCCCACCTTATTATAGGGAGGAAACTATGATTTTGTCTTTGGAAAAGTTCGAGCCTTTTGTTCCCAAGTGGAATAACAACGAGGCTGAGGAAAAACCCATCAAGGTTTTTTACAAAAATCCCACCATGCCTATGTATGAAAGACTCATCCCCAAGCCTTCGATTACTGTGAAGATTGATGCTGAGGGTAATTCGCAGGGCGGCGAGTCGAAGATCACTGTGGATAACAAGGCGATTGTCCTTGACATGGTGGAACGCATCGAGAATTTTGAGTACCCCGTGGAAGGTGGAAAAACCATTGCCATCACTTCCGCTAAGGATCTGTTCGCTCCTACGGTTCCTGCTATGGTATCCGGTCTCATTGACGAGATTGGTTCCTACTTGCAGGTCATTCTCTCCAAGAAAGGAGAGGCTACCTCAAAAAACTGAGTATAGCCTATCGCCTCTACAAAGGCGGTTGGCATAAGTCAGTAATTAAGCCAGGACGGGGCCATCGCCCTGTTCTTGCTTACGAGGGGATTGCAGTGAAGGCTGATGAAGTGAAGGAGTACTGTAATGAGTACTTCTTTTCTTGCCTGGATCGCTGGATTCTAACGAAAATGTGGGGTTTGGCCCATGGTGGTGGATGGGCAGATGAACCGCTTGAATATATATTAGCAATTTCTATCCTAGAATCAGAACAAAACAAAATGGAAAAAGAGGATATGGATAGACGCACCGCTTCCATTAAAAGTGGTTCCGGTGGATCTAGTTAGCATCTGTGGAGGACTTGTATGGCTGCTGTTGCTGATGAGTTAATTATACGAGTCCTCGCAGATGTTAAATCCGCTCTTGATGGGCTTAAGCAAGTCCAGAACGAGATGGGGAAGACTAATCAAGCCGCTACTTCTGGCATATCTGTTTCTGGTCTTAAGAAATCCTTTGGTGAAATAAACAAATACTATGAACTCGTTGGTGACTCTGCGGGGGCGACTAAGGAAAAGATGTCGCTTCTCTCCGGCAGTCTCCGTACCCTTGTCAAAGATGGTAAGGGTAATAGCGATATGGCTCAGCGCCTTTCTGGCGTGTACCAGAGCTTAGGAAAACAATCTCTTGGTGCCAAAGATGGTATAGGTGGTATCCTCAGTACCCTTACTCGAAGTGTCCCAGGTATGGGGCAACTCACTAGTACCATGGGGCAACTTTCTTCCGCTTTCCCCCAATTAGCTGCTGCTGCGGGGCCTGTAGGCATAGCTATAGCTGCTATTGGTGCCGCATATAAGTTTGTGGTGATGCCCGGCATTGAATTTAATGCCATGCTTGAGCAACAGGCCGTTGCGTTTACTGCCATGCTCAAGAGTGGTGAGCAAGCCACCTACATGCTTTCTCAGCTTAAACAACTCTCCCTCACTACTCCTATAGGTCTTCAAGAAGGTGCCCAGAGCGCTAAGCAGTTACTCGCTTATGGCTTTGCACAAGATGAGATCATAGATAACCTCAAAATGATGAAAACGGTTGCTGGGGCGGTAAATGTCTCCCTTGGTGACCTTGCATACGTATATGGTACTCTTCGCTCCCAGGGCCGTGCGTACACGCGTGACCTTATGCAGTTCGCTATGCGTGGTATTCCGATCTACGAATACCTCGGCAAGACTATGGGTGTCACTACGGTGGAACTTAAGAAGATGACTGAGGAAGGAAAGGTAGGATTCAAAGACGTTGAAAAAGCCATGCAAGCCATGACTGGAACTGGGGGTAAGTTCCATGGGATGCTTGAAGAGTCTATGAAGACTACTCAGGGGCTTAAGACACAGATCAAGAATACTTGGGCTTTGTTCACTGGCGATGCTGCTCGTGGATCTTCTGTCCTCTTTAAGGGGCTTCTCAAGAATGTACTTTCCTTTGTAAAAGTTCTTCAAAGCCTTGGTCCTTCCTTTAACTTACTCTTCTCCGTAATCTCTGGTATTGTGGTTCTTGCTGTAGATCTTATCTTACTCACTCTGCAAATAGTAGCTAATCTGGATAAACTTCTCCAGAACATTGTTCTCTCTATCATTGATGGCGTTACGTGGCTGGGTAATTGGTTGAATAATGTTCTTCATATTTCTGACATATTCAAAGCCATGGGAAAGGGAGTAAGTGATTTCGGTGGATGGTTACTCACCTCCGTTCCAATTCTCAGAAACATTTTGGAACTTGCAGGGAAGGTTGGAAATGCAATAGAGAAGTGGTGGAACCGAACCGCCACCTCGAATGCCCCAAAGCAGTTTGTCTCTGGAGAATTCTCCAAGATTTTCGCTGAGGGCAGTAAGCAAGTTAATATGCTTCAAAAGCAGTTCCAAAATGTGGATATAGGTGGGGATAAAAGGGCTATAGCCTCCATTGCGGAAGTGGCTTTGAAGTATGGAGTCTCTGTAGATTCTATACTGCGTGCCATGGCCACATTCAAGAGTATATCCCAGGCCACTTTTGATGATGTGTTGAATAGAACTGAGAACTTCATAGCCATAAATGCTGACTATTGGGAAAAGTATAGGATGAACATCGTTGATGCATCCAAGTTCCCTGATGTGAGCAGGGATAGTGGCAAGCATCTTGTTGACTCAGCCCTCAAATCGGTAGAAGACGCCCTCACTACCTCCACTGGGTTCACTGACACGAAAGCCATGGCTAAACTCTTAGGGATGGATCCTGAGACTGCTAAGAAAGCTTTAGATAAGCCCTCACAAGAAATAGC
>Ga0172381_10000856_pt1 | contig 37951 bp, 30 predicted proteins | sample Leawel6488metaG_FD_119754 | JGI IMG/M metagenome (GOLD analysis project Ga0172381, IMG submission 119754) | Leachate microbial communities from a municipal landfill in Southern Ontario, Canada - Leachate well 64-88 metaG | ecosystem: Engineered > Solid waste > Landfill > Unclassified | place... | reverse complement strand
TTCATTGTTACAGTAGAACATTGATATAGAATAATAAAAGCCTTTATGATATAATTAGTGCGTTAGTTTTATCATGGAGGATAATATGGGTACGCATTTTGAAAACTTACATGAGTCTGTGGAGTATATCAAGAAAAAAATAAAAAAACAGCCTGTGATCGGTATCGTTTTGGGTTCCGGACTTGGCATTCTTGCAACAGAAATTGAAAATAGAATAGAAATAGACTATAAGGATATTCCTTTTTTCCCTGTGTCTACCATACCCGGTCATGCGGGAAAACTCATTTTCGGAAATCTTGGCGGGAAATATGTTGTATGCATGTCGGGCAGATTCCATTATTATGAAGGCTATGAACCTGAACAGATAACGATCGGTATAAGAGTATTCAAGCTGTTAGGCGTTGAAGGTGTCATCATAACAAATGCAGCCGGAGGCATAAATACTGCATTCAAGGAAGGGACCATTATGCTCATTACTGACCATATCGGTTTTCTTGCGCCTTCAGCATTAAGAGGACCTAATATTCCTGAACTTGGCGAAAGGTTTTTTGACATGACAGAAGCATATGACAAAAAGTACCTTAGGATAGCCAGAGAAGCTGCCGGTAATATTGATTTTGACGTCAAGGAAGGTGTATATATGTTCTTCAAGGGACCTAATTATGAAACACCTGCAGAAATCAAAGCGGCTCGTATACTTGGAGCTGATGCAGCAGGAATGTCAACAGTCCCTGAAGTAGTTGCGTGTGCACACTGTGGTCTGAAGGTGCTGGGAATATCCGTTATAACCAATATGGCTGCAGGTATCCTGGATAAGAAACTGAATCATGCAGAAGTGATGGAGACCGCGAACAGAATAAAAGGCTTTTTCAAAGATTATGTCAAAGAGATAGTTAAGGAGATTTGATAATGGAATATGATATAAAGGATCTGTCATTAAAAGACAAGGGACGTGAGAAAATCGAATGGGTAAAGGATTTTATGCCCGTTCTTTCAAGTATAGAAAAAAAATACATCGATGCAAAACCATTAAAAGGTGTGAAAGTATCTCTTTCGCTCCATCTTGAAGCAAAAACAGCATATCTTGCAGTGATAATGCAGAACCTCGGTGCCCAGATAAGGGTTTGCGGGAGCAATCCGCTTTCGACGCAGGATGATGTTGTAGCAGGGCTTGTGGATATGGGTATAAGCGTATTCGCATACAGAGATATCAATGCGGAAACATATAGAAAGCATCTTATACAGGCTTTATCACATAAACCAAATATAATCATCGATGACGGTGCAGACTTAGCGAATGTGCTTCACAGGGAACGTCCTGACTTAGCTTCGGATGTATATGGTGGATGCGAGGAGACTACGACAGGTGTTGTAAGATTCAGAGCAATGGATAAGCAGGGCATATTGAAATATCCTATGTTTGCTATAAACGATGCGGCATGCAAACACCTTTTTGATAACCGCTATGGAACAGGGCAGTCAGCACTGGACGGCATAATGCGTACTACGAATCTGGCTATATTCGGTAAAAAAATCGTTATAGCAGGATATGGCTGGTGCGGAAAAGGTATAGCGCAGAAAGCTAAAGGCATGGGTGCAAACATCATAGTTACAGAGGTCGATGCTGTAAAAGCACTGGAAGCCGTTATGGACGGATTTGCTGTAATGCCTATGGCGGAAGCGGCAAAAACGGGGGACATATTTATAACTGTCACAGGCGACATCAATGTTATAACCGAAGAACACTTCATGCTTATGAAGAATAATGCGGTATTGTGCAATGCAGGGCATTTTGACTGCGAGATTATGATGTCACAGTTAAAGAAGATCGCGGTCAAAATAAAGGAAAGAAGGAATAATATCACAGGATATTATCTGTCAAATGGAAATGTACTTAATGTTCTTGGCGAAGGCAGGCTTGTAAATCTGGCATGTGCTGACGGTCATGCAGTTGAGATAATGGATATGAGTTTCTCTTTACAGCTCCTTACCGCGCTTCATGTTCTAGAAAACTATAAGAAACTGGAAAACAGGTTATATAACGTACCAAAGCAGATCGATGACCTGGTTGCCATGACGAAACTCGATTCATTAGGCGTCAATATCGATATACTTACTGCCGATCAGAAAAAATACATGGAGAGTTGGGAGTAGATCATGAAATACAGTGTTGTAGACAGAATAATACCATGTCCAAAGCATATCAATGCAAAAGGAGGCTATTCCTTCTATAAAAACAGGATAAAAGTTGATCTAAAGGTCCCGGAAACGGAAATGATCAAGATCGCATATGACATGTTAGATTCGTTCTGCACACTTGGACATATTAAACCGGATTTTGTAATAACATTCAGAAAGATCGATGAACATGCAGATACTGACAGAAGACTGGATAAATGTAAAACTGCTGATCAGGCATATATCATCAAACCGGTGCTCGACAGCGGAGTGTATGCAGGACTGGATCTTATGGCATATACGGATATGGGGTTATATTATGCTGCATCGACGCTTTATCAAACTATTGAAGAACTCAATGATAAAGAAGTCGATATACCTTTTATCGATGTTGTAGACTGGCCGACAGTAGCTTATAGGGGATTGTTCCTTGGCGATTATCTTAAAAATGTTAAGAATACTTCCTTGCTGAAATACAATGCTTTAGATGATGTATATAATACAAAAAGCAGGGAAAAGAAAAATGACATATATGTCGAATGCAACAAGTACGGAATAACAGTATTCACTGCACTTTTCTCATGGAGCGATTCGGAAGATGCCATAAGAAAAATGATCAGGCAGGAAAATAAGAATAACATACTGTTCTGGATAAATGATGATGCTGATGAAAATGAACTGTTTGAGGAAACTGGAAAACTGATAGAGATATTCAGGGATCTGAAAAAAACGGATCCGGATCTGAAAATGGGTATAGTAACTAACTTCAAGGGAGAAAAGGTATTTGAGAAATTGAATAAACTAACTGTACCTGAGGGGTTTTTGGTCTCATACTGCGATAAGAACAAGACATATGACACAAATGTAAAAGATATAGTTGCACCTTCCATGGCAGATTACTCTAAGGATGTAGGAGCATTTGGCATATATCCTCTTGTAGCATTTGACGAAAAGGCTTTTTTCCCATGGTCTGCTCCGGAATTCCTACAGTACAGATGCTCAGAATTTGCCAGAGTAAAGGTAAATAAGGTCATGGGATTCTCGCCGTTTGCATGTTCTTTCAATAGATTTAATATAACAGCGCTTGCGGAATGGCTTTGGAATTCCAGGGGAAGAAATACAGTAGATTTTATTAGAGCATATTCATACAGGGAAGACCTTGACTTTGATAAGTTTGAGAACTTCCTGTATTATATATCATTCGCATCATGGTCACTTCAAAGAAGCGGCTTCATACAATGCATCACTGAAGATGAAATAAATCTGAAAGATCTGAAGGCATTTCCAAGGGTCAATCAGATGATAAGCGATGCATATAAGGCAATGAAGATCGCTGAAGGCTTATCAAATAAATCTTATGCGGCTGAAGCAAAAGCAACATACTGTTCGATCGGATCTTTCATTTTCACAAAGAAGCTCCTGGACCTTATATCCCACAAAAAATATAATAAGAAGAAGTTTGCTGCATACAGGGCGAAACTTGAAGAAGCAGCAAAATCGGTATATGAGGCTTTAATGGAATGGGCTGAATTAATGAAAGTCAACGAAGGTGCATATGAAACATTCGTTTATGATACCGCCAAAGCATTTCTGTACCTTCCCAAGCATATTGATATACTTGCCGGTGTTACCCAGGAAAATGAGGGCGCCGTTAATTGAAGAAAATCATATCTGTCGTACTGATCCTTACATTTACAGCTTACCTTCTGACTGCATGCAGTGACAATGACAGAGAGTTTCTCATTTATGATAAAAATCTTACAGGCCAGGAGCTTGTGGATTCGATCGTTCAGGCCATACCTGACAGCTTTTATGTTGATATGAATATCGTTGTCGATGGCGAAGCCACAACAATGCTGATGATCAAACATAGCAATATCCTTAAAACGGAATCACTTTTGTCAGAAGGGATAAGTGTTGTTTCCGTATACGATTACAATGCAAACACCGCATACCAGTACTTTACCGGTGATAACCTTACTGAAGAAGAACGCACATACGGTATGGAACTGTCTTTGACCGATGAGGAGATTGGAAACGGTATAGATTATCAGCTGCAAAGCCTGGAAGGTATAGGCGATGTGCTGGAAGCATATATAACGGAGTATAACGGTGAAAAAGTGATATTTATCCGCAGCTCATATAAGTATGAGGGATCTGTACTTGTTTTTGAAATATATATGTCAACGAGATATTCATATCCTTTATGCCTGTCAAGCTATGTGGACGGTGTGGAAAGCGTAAGGATGGATATAATAGAAATAGATGATGATTATATGCCCGAAGAAAGTTTCCCGGGTATTCCCGATTATATCATATTCACTAACTATGATGATTATGAGGAACCGGCAGAATAGACTCGTCAATTGAAAATCGTTGACATAAACCGGAATAGAGCATATAATGCAGCTAAATTGACGTTACGAGAAGGAAAAGTAACTGATCGAAGAATCAAAGAGAGAGGGCATATGGTGAGAACCCTTATTACAGATCCGTGAAAGCTACCCTTCCAGTTGTCCGAAAAACGGAACGCATGCTCAGCGTTATGGAGCTCAAGAGCTTTCAAAAGAAAGAATTAGGGTGGTACCGCGTGATGAACTCTCGTCCCTTTGCAGGAATGAGAGTTTTTTTGTATAATAAAATTTGAACAATGAAAAGAGCAGGTGAAAAAATGGAAAAATTATCATTGAACACATTAAGGGAAGAGTATTTAAAATTCTTTGAAAGCAAAGGACACCTGAGGCTGAAGAGTTTCTCGCTTGTACCTGAAAATGATCCAAGCATATTACTTATAAATGCAGGAATGACTCCATTAAAGCCATATTTTACCGGAGCTTTAAAACCTCCTTCCTTAAGGGTCACGACATGTCAGAAGTGTATCCGTACTCTTGATATTGACAGGGTAGGGATAACATCAAGACACGGAACATTCTTTGAAATGCTCGGTAACTTTTCCTTCGGCGATTATTTCAAGAAAGAAGCTATATCATGGTCGTGGGAATTCTTTACGGAGGTATTGAAGATGCCTAAAGAGCGTCTTTATGTTTCCGTATACAACGAAGACGATGAAGCATATGACATATGGCATAATACGATCGGGCTGTCTGAAGATCATATCGTACGGCTGGGAAAGGAAGATAACTTCTGGGAGCACGGCACAGGCCCATGCGGTCCATGCTCAGAGATCCATTATGACAGAGGACCTGAAAAAGGATGTAAAAAACCTGACTGTAAAGTAGGATGCGACTGTGACAGATACATTGAGGTATGGAACAATGTTTTTACACAGTTCGATAAGCAGCAGGATGGAACATACAAACCGCTTGCAAAGAAGAATATTGATACGGGCATGGGGCTTGAACGGCTTGCATGCGTGATGCAGGGTGTGGATTCGCTGTTTGAAGTAGATACTATCAAGGAAGTCCTTGACACAGTATGTAAAGTGACAAATACAGAGTATGGAATAAACTATATGAAAGATATCTCCATAAGAGTCATCACTGATCATATAAGAAGCGCGGTAATGATGATCTCTGACGGCATAATACCTTCAAATGAAGGCAGAGGATATGTTCTAAGAAGGTTATTAAGAAGAGCTGCAAGACATGGAAAGCTTCTTGGCGTGAATGGTCTGTTTCTGGCTGATCTGACCGAAGTAGTTATCAGGAACTCCAAGGGAGCATATCCGGAGCTTGGCGAGAAGAGCGGATACATATGGAAGGTAGTTGACAGCGAGGAACAGAAATTTGCCGCTACCATAGAAAGCGGTATGTCTATACTGAACGAATACCTTGAAGAAGCAAAAAGCGGGAATTCGAATGTCCTTGGAGGCGAAAAAATCTTCAAACTCCATGATACATACGGTTTCCCATATGATCTAACAAGAGAAATAGCTACAGAGCAGGGATTCGGACTGGATAAAGACGGTTTTGATTCCTGTATGAAAAACCAGAAAGATACTGCAAGGGAAGCCCAGAAAGTATCGGAAGGTTCTGCATGGAAGAAAGGCACAGACAGATACAAAAACATCCCTTCAACAGTATTTACGGGATATGTAAAATATGAAGATGATGCATGCATATTAGATATACTCGCATCAGACGATCAGGTGCATATAGTCCTGGATAAAACTCCTTTTTATGCAGAGGCAGGCGGACAACAGGCAGATAAAGGGATCATACAAAAAGGCGATTCTGTTATAGAGGTCACAGGCTGTATCAAAAATGACGGGATATATGTCCATACCGGTAAAATACTTAAAGGCGCATTTAATAAAGGAGACAAGGTCAAATGCATTCTTGATATTAATGCAAGAAAGAGCACGCAGCGTAATCACTCGGCGACTCATATGCTTCAGGCTGCTTTAAGGGAAGTCCTCGGAGAACATGTCCATCAGGCGGGTTCATATGTCGATGCAGACAGACTCAGATTCGATTTTACTCACTTTCAGGTCATGACTGAGGAAGAGATCAAACGTGTGCAGAAAATAGTAAATAACATGATCTTAAGCTGTGTCCCCGTAAAAAAAGAGGAACTTGAGATCAGCGAAGCAAAGAAACGCGGTGCTACTGCATTATTTTCCGAGAAGTACGGAAATATCGTAAGAGTCATTACGATGGGAGATTTCAGCATGGAACTGTGTGGAGGGACCCATCTGGATAATACCGGTGAAACAGGTCTGTTTAAGATCATTTCTGAAAGCGGTATCGCGGCGGGAGTGAGAAGGATCGAGGCTTTGACGGGAACGAATGTTATGAATTATTTTGAGGAAAGGGAAAACCAGATAAAAGAGACTGAGAAAGTACTCAAGACCAAAGATATATTGGGCAAAGCGATTAGTTTACAGAAAGAACTCAGGGATATGAAGCATGAAGCCGAGGATCTCATAAAGAAACTTGCTTCCGGTGAGACGCGCGATATACTTGATTCATATGAGGAGATAAACGGAGTCAAAGTCATTATTACAAAAATCGCCGGAGCTGACATGAACCGTTTGAGAGAAATGGCCGACAAAGCGAGAGAAAAATATGACAGCTGTGTCTGTGCCCTTATTGGGACAGCGGACAAAGTCAACATTGTTATAGCAGCAACTTCACCGGTTTGCAAAAAAGGCATACATGCAGGAAAGATAATAAAAGAAGTTGCAGCTGTTGTGGGCGGAGCAGGCGGCGGACGTGAGGACATGGCTCAGGCAGGCGGCAAGGATATTGAAAAGGCTGATGAAGCTTTGGAAAAAGCCAAGCAGATCATAAAGGAGCAATTGATAAATGGATAACTGTCTGTTCTGTAAAATAGCAAAAAAGGAGATCCCGTCGGCTATAGTATATGAAGATGAATATATCATGGCGTTCAAAGATATAAACCCTCAGGCCAGATGCCATGTGGTGATAATTCCAAAAGACCACATCGCTTCGGATCTGAATGGCATAAATGAAGATAATGCGTTTATCATCGGAAAGATGTTTATCGGCGCAAAGAAGGTCGGTGAGATACTCGGTATAAGTAAAACAGGTATGAGGCTTATTAATAACTGCGGTCTTGATGCTCATCAGTCGATAGCTCATATACATATCCATGTTCTCGGAGGACAGGATATGGGAGAAAAAATACTGTAGGAATCATTTTACAAGGATATATGATCTGACAGCTGCACATTATATGCAGCTGTTTTTTATTATACATATTTAGTATATTCAATTATTTATTATTACGAAGCATAAAAAAAGGGAGCATATGCTCCCTTGAACTTACTTATCTTTTTTTTCTCTTCCTTGCTGCTTCGGATTTCTTCTTTTTCTTGACACTGGGTTTTTCATAGTGCTCTCTTTTTCTGACTTCGGCTAAAACACCGGCTTTTGCACAGTTTCTTTTAAAACGCTTTAATGCGCTTTCAAGTGTTTCGTTCTCTTTAAGTCTTACTTCTGCCATTTTGTTTTCACCACCCTTCTGTCATAAGGTAAAATTCGATCTTTACTAATTTTATATATTCCCTGAAACTTTGTCAATACAATTACAACTTTATTTCTTTCTTCGATATATCCGTATCTTTATAATAATTATCTATACCTCTCCATGCTATCATGAATGCGATAAGAAGGAAAACCAGATCTCCGAGGAAAATCCCGTATGATGTGAAAAGCCATGCAGTATATAGGATTGAAGGTAAAGTCATCGCATAACATGCAAGCTGGAACAGGGTACGCATATCTGTCGTTCTTTTTGTGATCCTTCTTCCTGTACTTATGAAAAGAGCAATAAGCAGAGTATACAAAAGGTAATTAAGAAGGAAAGTGAAAAACAGCATGACCGCTATGGATGCGTACAGAAGCGGTCTGGCAGAGATGATCGAATTCATAAGATCACTCGCTGCGACATCCTCCTCTGTTCCGAACATCGAAGTGTATGGAATGCTATAACTGATAGAGGAATTTGACAGATATACATCCGTTGGGCCAAGCACTATAACAGTTTCATATTCCTCATAAGCTGTAGGCGAACCGAAGTATTTCGTGTCGAGTATTATAAGCGTATCCTTATTCCCTGTGTCAGCAAGGATCACGGGATCTTCTGTAGTGACAGAAACAACTCCGTCAACGATGGAAAATTCCGGAGTGTTCGCTTTTAACTGATCGGTTATGTCAGTAATATAGCTGTCTGTACCGGTAATATAATATGAACTGAAAACAAGTGATAAAACAAGACAAAGCAGGACCACATACAGAAAAGGCCTGGCAGCGGATCTTGTAAGATAATCCTTGTATGAATGCATATCGGTGAAGCTTTTTATAAATATCCAGTAAAATGGTTTTCTCTTCTTTTCCATCGGTCTCCCTCTTGAACGTACATTTGTTATTATATAATATCCTGTCATATTAGGCAAATGAATAAATGCAGTGATTTACAAACTTCCGTTCATATTATACTGCCCATATGATAGAATATGTGCATGGATAAATTCGTATTAAAATCAGAATACAGACCTACAGGCGATCAGCCTGATGCGATCGAAAAACTGGTAAAAGGCGTGCTTCTTGGGATGAAGCATCAGACTCTCTTGGGCGTCACAGGTTCAGGCAAGACATTTACAATGGCTAACATCATAGAGAAAGTGCAGAAACCTACGATAGTGATAGCTCATAACAAAACTTTAGCTGCACAGCTATGCTCTGAATTCAAAGAATTTTTTCCCGATAACTGTGTTGAATACTTTGTTTCATATTATGACTATTTCCAGCCGGAGGCATACATACCCTCGACTGATACATATATCGAAAAAGACCTCTCGATAAATGATGAGATCGATCAGCTCCGTCATGCTGCTACAAGTGCTCTGCTCACTAGAAAAGATGTCATAATAGTTGCATCCGTATCTTGTATTTACGGGCTGGGTGATCCGAACGACTACCGTGACCTCATGCTGTACATTGGTGTAGGCATGATCAAAGACAGGGATGAGATCATTAAGAAACTTATCGAGATACAGTACAGCCGTAATGAGATAGACTTCAAAAGAGGCACATTCAGGGCAAAAGGAGACAGTCTTGAAGTCGCGCCTGCAAGCAACTCAAACACAGGATTCCGGATAAGCTTTTTCGGAGATGAAATAGAGAAGATAACGGAATTCGACCTTCTGACCGGGGAGGTAATCGGTACAGTCAGTCATCTTGCCATTTTTCCTGCCAGCCATTTTGTCACTGTAGAAGGTAAACTCAAAAAAGCTATTGAAGACATACAGAATGAGCTGGAAGAGAGAGTGGATCACTTTGAGAAGAACGGTAAGATAGTGGAGGCATACAGGCTCAATCAAAGGACTAACTATGATCTGGAAATGATCAAAAATATAGGCTTCTGTTCCGGGATCGAAAATTACTCAAGGCATATAGACGGAAGAACTCCAGGGCAGCCTCCGTCAACGCTTTTATCGTTCTTCCCGTCAGACTACCTTATGTTTATCGACGAATCGCATGTGACCATACCTCAGATAGGCGGTATGCACAAAGGTGACAAGTCACGTAAGAGAAATCTTATCGAATACGGTTTCAGACTTCCTTCGGCTTATGATAACAGACCTTTGGATTTTGATGAATTCAAGGAAAAACAGAATCAGTGCATATATGTATCCGCAACGCCGGGCGATTATGAGATCGGGATATCATCAGCCGTTGCCGAACAGATAATCCGGCCGACCGGATTGCTTGATCCCTGTATCGAAGTAAGACCGGTCAAGGGGCAGGTCGATGATCTTCTTGCGGAGATAAGGGATGTTGTAAAGCGCGGTAAAAGAGTTCTTGTAACGACACTTACGAAAAGGATGGCTGAAAAGCTTACAGACTATTACACGACACTTGACGTTAAAGTACAATATCTGCATTCGGATATAGAAACTCTTGAACGTATAGAGATACTGAAGCAGCTTCGTGACGGTACGTTCGATGTGCTGATAGGGATAAACCTTCTTCGTGAAGGCATAGACCTCCCTGAAGTTGAACTCGTTGCGATCCTTGACGCCGATAAGGAAGGATTCTTAAGAAGCGCAAGGTCATTGATACAGACAGCAGGAAGAGCTGCAAGAAATGTTACAGGAAGGGTGATAATGTATGCGGATACGGTCACAGACAGCATGAAGACGGCTATCGGTGAGACCGACAGAAGAAGAACGATACAGCAGGCGTACAACATAAAGAATGACATAACCCCGACGACGATCCAAAAAGAGATCAGAGACAATATCCACTTCAGAACGAAGGAAGATGCGCAGAAGAAGACATTGCTGACCCAGAACATACCAAAGACCGAAGTGGAGATGATAAAGGAACTGGATCTTTATGAGAGGCTTATGAAACGCGCCGCAAAACTTCTTGATTACGAATCTGCTGCAAGATACCGTGATCATATAAAGGAGCTCAGATCCGCTTTAGACAGTAATGTTGATGTTGAAAATACAGGAAAAATAGAATAACATATCACGTGATATTAATATGAGAGGAGATCGAGGCAACAGATTTACTTCGATATATGCAATGGAAAAAGTAAGGGTAGGCCTTTATGGCATAAATGGACATCAGATCCATAATCAGATGAAAGATCATAGGAAAGCATATGTGACCGCTATATGTGCAATTGGGAAGGATAAGCTTCCCCAGGAACTGCTGGATGAAAGCATCAAGTTTTACTCAGATTTTGATTCGTTCATATCCGATCCGGATATCGATGTGGTTTCCATATGCGCACCAAAGAGGATAGATCAGAAAGATATGGCTATAAAAGCCATGAGAGCCGGGAAACATGTATACAGTGAGAAACCCTGTGCATATACGGAAAAGGATCTGGATGAAATACTGTCTGTTTCAAAGAAAACAGGAAAACTGTTTCATGAGATGGCAGGTTCGGCATTCGATGAACCGTTCATATCCATTACAGAACTGATCAGGAACGGAACGATCGGCGAAGTGGTACAGGTATTCGCACAGAAATCTTATCCATATAAAACGTCGTCAGGAAGGCCTCAGGATGATAGCACTGACGGAGGCCTCATAAGATGGATCGCTGTTCACGCCGTAAGATTCGTCGAACATACCACCGGTTTGAAGATTAAAGATGTATATGCAATGGAAACAAGGCATGCTAATCCTGTAAAAGGCGGAGATCTGAAGATGGCTGCAAACTTTATGTTTTCACTTGAAAACGGTGCGGTAGGTTCGATAGTATCCAACTATCTGAATCAGAACAGATTCCCGACATGGGGAAACGAGCATTTAAGAATCTGGGGAACAAAGGGTTTTGTGGAAACCACAGACGGTCTGACCAAAACAAGACTTGTCACGGAAGACCATGACGGACCTGTTGAGATCAAACATACATCGATAGATTATTTTGATTTCTTTATAGAAGAAATATTACATGGAACACCGATGCCGCTGACACTTGAAGACGAACTCCATCCTTTAAGGGTAGTGATCAGAGCACAGGAAAAGGCATTGGAGGTAGAGTAATGAAGATAGTAGTCATAGGTATAGGCGGATACGGAGAGATATATCTGAACGGTTTGTTCGAAAATACGGAAAATGCGGATTTTAGCATAGAAGGATATGTTGCGCCAAGACCTAAAGATAACGAGTATTCCAGAAAACTTGAGGAAATGGGTGCAAAGAGATATGTGACGCTGGAGGATTTCTACAAAGAAAAAGAGGCAGATCTGGCTATCATATCCAGTCCCATAGAGTTCCATATGCCTCAGACGATCCTCGCATTGAGCCATGGGACAAGCGTGATGTGCGAGAAGCCTGTTGCAGGTACGGTACAGGATGCATATGCGATGATAGAGGCGGAAAAAGGATCCGGATGCTTCGTAGGGATAGGTTATCAGTGGTCATATTCCATCGCTATACAGAAAATCAAAAAGGATATTCTTGACGGAAGATATGGAAAACCAAAACGTCTTAAGTGCATCGTGCTGTGGCCAAGGTCGCAGAGGTATTTCCACAGGAACAACTGGGCCGGTAAATTAAAAAGTGATACAGGTTACTGGATACTGGATTCAGTTGCCAATAATGCAACCGCCCATTATATACATAACATGTATTTTGTTCTTGGAGATACCATGTTTACAAGCGCACAGCCAAAAACGATGCAGGCGAATATTTACAGAGCAAACGATATTGAAAATTATGATACCTGTTGTGCACGTGTGATCACCGATAAAAACATTGAGATCCTGTATTATGCAAGCCATTCGATAGAGAAAAATATGAATCCGATAATGGATTTTGAATTTGAGAAAGGTCATATAAGCGCTGATTTCAATAAAGAAAAATGTATATACGGTTATGTCGGGGATGAGGTCATATCTTACGGTAATCCGTATGATCATGAGATAAAGAAAGCTTTTGACAGCATGAAAACGATCAAAGGTGAAAATCTGAATCTGTGCCCTATATCCGCTGCTATACCTCAACTCAAGACTATAAACGCCATAAGCGAATTCTGTAAGATCAATACATTCATACCTGAACAGCTAGGTTATCTTGATGCTGAAGAAAATACAACAAAAATAGTCTATGTCAAAGGGCTTTATGATAAACTGAATAAAGCATATAACGAAAACAGGATACTTGATGAGAGAGTAAAGAAGATAGATATTACCGGTTACGATAGATTTAGTAAAGTAAAATAATCATAGGAGAGGGGACGAAGCCATGTATTTTGATCTGCAACATATCAGGAAATTCACAAATGATTTGGAAGCCTTGAGATTCAGGGACTTCATGGATGTAGCGAATATTCATATTAAAGAGGTCTTTGGAAAAATAAATCTGGGGGTCCTGAAAAATACTGATATAGCCTCTATGGCTTCGTATACCTGCGGTTCCGTGTATGAAACGGAAGGTAACAGGTATCATATTTTCAAATTTAAACTTAAGGTTAATCCGCTCTATGATAAAAAAACTCTGGTTCTCCGTATAACGACAGGTTTCGGATGCGATTGGAACGAGTCCAGAAATCCAAATTTCCTTTTATTTATCAACGGAGATCCTGTGCAGGGTTACGATCAGGGACACCGCGAGTGTATCATTTCTGAATGCGCAAAAGCATATGATGAATATGAAATGTTCCTGTTCGAGTTTTCAGGTATGAGAAGCGGCTCTGTCCAGATGACATTGAAGACATGCGCGCTCGACCATATCACGGAAGACTTTTATTATGATATGCTCTGTCCGGGGGAGTCCATACAGTATATCGAAAGCGAGATAATCAAACAGGATACCGCACGATATCTTATGGATGCCGTAAACATGTGTGATCTTCGCGAACCGTATTCGGAAGAATATTATGCATCGGTAAAAAAAGCTGATGATTACATCAAAAACGAGTATTACGGAAAATACTGTGATGATGATACTGCAAAAGTGATAGTTTCAGGAATGGGACATACGCACATCGATGTGGCTTGGAGATGGCCTTTGAAGGAAACGAGGCAGAAAACGGTAAGGACTTTTTCCACAATGCTGACATATATGAAGGAATTTGATGACTTCAGATTCATGTCAAGCCAGCCTCAGTTGTATAAATTCATAATGGAAGAATACCCTGAGCTGATGGATGGTATTAAAAAGGCAGTAGCAGACGGTAAGTGGTCTCCTGAAGGAGCTATGTGGCTTGAGGCTGACTGCAACCTTATAAGCGGGGAATCTTTCGTCAGACAGATAATGCATGGAAAACGCTTCTTCAAAGAGCAGTTCGGGATTGACAACAGGATATTATGGCTTCCCGATGTATTCGGGTACAGTGCTGCATTACCTCAGATACTGAAAAAGAGCGGGATCGACTACTTCACGACATCTAAAATCTCATGGAACGAATTCAATGTCATACCATATAACACATTCATGTGGGAAGGCATCGATGGAAGCCAGGTCTTCACGAATTTCATTGTCAGCGGACGAGGACCGGACGAGGACGGAAAGCCCAGAGTAAATTACAATTCCCATATCGATGCGAACCATATGATGGGTACATGGGAAAATTACAGGGATAAAGGCCTGTCCAATAACCCTATGATGACATTCGGTCTTGGTGACGGAGGCGGCGGTCCGAAAAGGGATCATCTCGAACAGGCGATCAGATTTAAAAAAGGTATAAAGGGAATGCCAAAGTTCGAAAATGTTGCACCTTTAAGTTATTTCGACAAGCTATATAACAGTGTGAAGGATAACAGCAGGCTGCCAAAATGGGTCGGAGAACTGTATCTTGAACTGCATAGGGGAACATATACGTCGATAGCAAAAAACAAGAAGAACAACAGAAAGTCAGAAATCCTCTTAAGAGATACGGAGATATTCTCAGCATTTGCAGATAAACAGGGTATAGATGCATACCCGAAGAAGGAACTCTATGATACATGGGAAACAGTATTGCTGAACCAGTTCCATGATATCATACCCGGATCATCGATCAAGGAAGTTTATGACGATTCGGATATCGATTATGCCAGGATAATGAAAAACGGCAGGGAAATGCTCACAAGTTCGCTCCATTCGTTCATCAAAACAGTCAAGGGAGAGGAACTGTGTGTCGTTTTCAACCAGCTTGCATTTAAGAGGGCGGACTGCGTCAGGTTGAGAACGGATAAAGAATATTCCTGTGTATATGATATACACGGTGAAATGACTCCCGGGCAGATGGTCGTTGAAGATGATAAGAATTACTTTATATTTGAAGCAAAACTCTGCTCGATGGGGTATACGGTATTCAAGCTTTCTACTGATAGATCCAGATCCTCAGACAGCACTTTCACGGCGACTGACAGATCGATGGAAAACGAATTTATTAAAGTTGTCTTTGATAATAACATGAATATTTCATCCCTTTTTGATAAGTCAGCGCAGCGGGAGGTCCTGCTTCCCGGAAAAGCTGGGAATCAGATCACGGCATATGAGGATAAACCTTTAAAGTATCAGGCATGGGATATAAACATTTATTACAACGAAAAGGCATATGATATAAATGATGTGCAGTGCTGCGCGCTTGTCGAGAATGGTCCGGTAAGAAAATGCATCAGAGTCGACCGTAAATTCATGAGATCCACGATAACGCAGTTGATTTATCTTGAAAAATCTTCAAAGAAGATAGATTTTAAAACTTATATAGACTGCAATCATGATGATATCCTGCTTAAGGCTGCATTTCCTGTGGATGTACATAATAACGAGGCTACATATGATATTCAGTTCGGAAATGTTAAGAGACCTACACATTGGAACACGAGCTGGGATTATGCGCGATTCGAAGTATGTGCTCATAAGTGGGCGGATCTTTCAGAGGATGATTACGGCGTGAGCTTACTGAACGACTGTAAATACGGACATGACATAAAGGGTTCAACGATGAGGCTCACGCTTCTAAAATCAGCCATTGAACCGTATCCTGAAGCTGACAGAGGCCTGCATGAATTCACATATTCCATATATCCCCATACCGGAGACTTTAAAAAAGCCCATACGGTCGATCAGGCGTATAAACTGAACTACAGACCATATGCGTTTTATGTTGAAAAAGGAACAGGAAATGTTGAAGGATATAAGTCATTCATTTCATGCGATATGGAGAATGTGATCGTTGATACCATCAAGATCGCAGAAGACAGCAATGATATGATAATAAGGGTATATGAATGCTTCAACAGACGTACTGTCTGCAATCTCAGCTTCGGATTCCCGGTCATAAGCGTTGCAGAATGTGATCTCATGGAAAATGACATAGCAGTCAGAGAGGTAAAAGACGATGAACTGGAATTTGAGATCAAACCTTATGAGATAAAAACGTTCAGGATCAGGTAGATCATCTGGGACCGGATCACATAATAAATCGTTATAAAAACGGATCTTTGAAGGATCCGTTTTTCATATGCATTTATAAGTCATTTAACTCATTTTCTTATGAATTTATCGATGACATCAGCTATTGCACCTTCATTATTCGTACATGCGATATAATCAGCCTCCGCCTTTACAGCAGGATCACCGTTTGCGCATGCTACACCAAGTCCTGCATATCTGATCATTTCCATATCGTTGCACCCGTCTCCTACAGCGATCATCTCTTCTTGCCTTATATCCAAAGCTTCCCCTATTTTCATAAGCGCGAAAGCTTTGGAAATGCTGCTTGAAAAGAATTCAAGGAAGTAAGGCCTTGTGGTGACAGCCGTAACTGTATCAGGTACCGCATTTGCAGCTTTATCCCTGATCGATGCAATCTTTTCAAGCGAATCGCAGAAAACGAATTTGGTCGGGCCGAACATGCATTTACTAAGATCGATCTCACCTAAAAGATGAGGGATGATCCCTGTGATGGAAGCATAAGCATAAGCCTGATCATTCAACTCGCTTACATACAATTTCTGATCATGCCACATGCATACTGTACATTTATATTCCTCGTTGAGTTTCAATACAAATGATCCGTCTTCGATACTCATCGTCTGATTCAGTATCAAAGGACCATTCTTATTTAAATAAACCATCGCTCCGTTGTTTGTCACAATAGGCGAGTCCAGTTTTAAATCATCATAAAGCTTCATGACTCCCTGTATCGGTCTTCCCGTACATAGTACGAATCTGATGCCTAAGCTGTTTGCGTATGCCACAGCACCATATGTGTTTTTTGGTATTTGACCTTCATCATTGAGCAACGTTCCGTCAAGATCGGTCGCTATAAGTTTATACAAAATACTTTCTCCATTTCATATCATATAATATTGATATTATACCTAAAATCCTATGGTATGCATATTTTCATTTTAAGAATAGTCGTATATAATCGGTCTGAAAGGATATATTATGGCTGATTTGAATGACCTGAGATTATTTGGTTTATATAAAGATTTCATAAAAAAAGACTTGGAAGACAGATATGCCGTTATATGCAAAAGAGCAAAAAATGACAGATACTTTGATATTGAAAAATACACTATGGCATATAAAAGACTTTCCGGATACAGATCATCGGTGTCAAAAACAGCCGTGAAAAGCATATCAGGAAGTAATATGCCTTTTTTCATCATATTCGGGGTATTCCTTATGATCATACTGATATCAGTTCCTCTTGTTATAAAAGAAAAAATGGTGGACCTGAATGTTATGATATCAGGTGATTATGTGATAGATGATACAAAGCAGATAGCCGGTTTTTTAAGGCCGGGAGTAAAAACGAGCAGAACGGATATCAAAGTGTATCACTATAAATATGTTTCTGGAGCCGTCGAATCGGATTATTCACCCGAATTATTTGGGACCGAGCTTTCCAACCGGTCATATGACCTGGTGATCACCGACAGGAAGATGCTCGATAAATTTTATTTTTATGATTCTGCTTCTATGCCGATATTAAATCTTGTGCCTTACCTTGACAGTATAGGGATAGATATTGATGACAGCCGTCTTGTGCGGTATGTAGGAATACCATATGCAATTGATGTGTCAGACAGTGCCTTGCTGGACGGGTTGGACGCGGGCAATGATAGCTTCTATCTTGTAATACCGTTAAGAGCGGAAGAAATAGATAATACGATCCTTGTAATGAAGACACTACTTAACGATATGCCCTGATATCAGTTTTATTGGAGTAATAGGCTTCGTTAATATTGTATAACAATGCACCCTGATATATAATTTCAGTGTTTGGAGGTATGCATGAGCGGGGTGATGCTGAATTGGGATGATAGTGCGTTCTTCTACTATTTATCCAAAGGTTATGGCAATGATGCTAAGAGCAGGGACGAAGCCGTTGACTATTGTAAGGCAATAGTCGGCCAGTATGATGGTACCGGCGTTACCGATTTCCTTATGTGCCTGAATTCCCGGCTTGCTTCCTATCCTTCAAAATCGATAGAGAATTACGGAGATTCATTCAGAAGAAAACAGCAAAACGGTAAGGATGTTGATTTTGCTGAAACATGGGTCAGGAGTTTTCATGAAATATATGAAAAATGGGGATTCGACTATTTTGAAGTCTGGATACAGAGGCTCAGAGAAATAAAGATCAATCCATGGATATCTGTCCGCATGAATGATGCGCATGAGACTCTAAGTGAGACTTCCTGCCTTGCACCGGAGTATTTCTATGAGAATCCCGGTCTGAGAAGGGTGCGTCATCACAGGGAAAGTACATATTTCGATAATTTGTTTGATTACGGTTCGGAAAAAATCAGGAAGCGTTACCTGGCATTCATAGACGAATCACTGGCAAGATATGATGTATATGGAATAGAGATCGACTGGATGCGTGAAATATTCTGCTTTGAGTATGGCAGGGAATATAGCGGGATAGATGTAATAAACAACTTCATGCACGAAGTCAAAAAAATCGTTTCCTGGCATGAAAACAAAAAAGGACATACCATTAAAATAGCTGCAAGGATACCTGTAGGTCTGGAAACATCATACTACATGGGATTTGATGCGATCACCTGGGCAAAGCAGAGATTGATCGATACATTGGTCATTTCACCTCGTTGGGGCACTACGGATACCGATATGCCTATAGAATTATGGAAAAAGGTACTTGCCCCGTATAACGTCGGACTTGCCGCAGGGATAGAGATAATACTGAGGGAAAACAGATCATATCCTATTACTTTCAACTGTGCTGAAACAGTTTATGCAAGCGCAACCGCCATATTCAGTGCGGGAGCTGACAAAGTGTATCTTTTCAACTATATGAGAGCACCGGACCTCACTATGACAGATAAAAATAATAAAGCCGGAATGACTATTTTCTCGGATTATAAGGGATTGCTCAATACCATAAAAGATCTGGACACTGTAATGTCCGCACAAAGAAGGCATCTGGTGTCATATAGGGATATACTTCCGGAATGGGAATGCAGGAAATTCCAGGTACCGGTCGTCTGTAAAGCATCGGATTCAGATTATGCTTCGTTCAGGGTAAGGACAGGCAACATAGCAAAAGGATCGTCCGTGCGGATAATATTAGGTATAGACAGTGAAAGGGATCTTGACAGTAAAGATATCACAGTCTATATAAACAGCAGGCCAGCAGAGTTTGCAGGAAAGCTGGAAGAGGACAATTACTACTGCGAATCCCCATTATATGATTTCAGTGCTGTAAATACAGGAGTTATGAATCAGGTAAATACGGTGGAGGTATGCAGCAACAGCGTGGATTTCACTGTCAAGCATATAGAGATAAGGGTATTACCGGTTAGGAGAGAAAAATGATCAATTTTAATTTGCTGCATCCTGCGGATCAGATAGTCATGCTGATGGAAAGAATATACAGATACGGCATGACAACGACAAGCGGAGGCAATCTGTCGATACTTGATGATAATGGGGATATATGGATAACACCGAGCGGGATAGACAAGGGTTCACTCAGAAGAAAAGATATAATGCAGATAAAACCTGATGGAACTGTAATAGGACCGCATACGCCTAGTGTGGAGCTTCCTTTTCATGAAAGCGTATACAGAACACGAAAAGATGCAAAAGCCATAATACACGCTCATCCGCCTGCATGCGTGGCTTTCAGCATAGTCAGGCAGATCCCAAATGTCCATCTGGTACCTAATATTAATAAAATATGCGGCGAAGTAGGAATGGCCGCTTATGATATACCGGGAAGCGAGGAATTAGGGAAAAAAATATCGAAAGCATTCATCAAAGGCTATGATACGGTAATGATGGAAAATCACGGAGTCATAGTGATAGGAGCAAATCTTTTTGATGCTTTCATGAAATTCGAGACAATAGATATGTGTGCGAAACTGGAGATACGCGCTAAGAATATCGGAACGATCAAACCTTTATCACAGAAACATATCGATATGTCGATACAGAAAAAAGCCGTACCTCTTCAGGAATTCATACCAAACAGCTATTCATCAGAAGAACGTGACGTGAGAAGGGAAATGTGTGAACTGATACACAGAGCATATGATAAGGAATTGTTTACCAGCACGCAGGGGACATTTTCCGTCAAGTTAAGTGATGATTCATTTGTAATAACACCTTATGGCATTGACAGGAAATATATCTACGTTGAGGATCTTGTCAGGATAGAACAGGGGAAATTCCGGGAACAGGGAAAGATGCCTTCACGTTCGGTCATACTGCATAAGGAAATATATGCAAAGCAGCCTCATGTAAAGAGTATAATAATAGCACATCCGCCTAATATGATGGCATTTGCCGTCACTGATACTGCGTTTGATGCTCATACAATACCTGAGAGCTATATTCAGCTTCGTAATGTCCCCAAAATGCCATACGGTTCAAGTTTCCTTCAGCCTGCGATGTTCGCAGAGGTTTTTAACAGAAGCACTCCTGTGGCATTGGTGGAAAATGACTGCGTTATAGCTACCGGGAGCACGTTGCTTCAGGCATTTGACAGGTTGGAAGTTGCTGAATACAGTGCAAAAGCACTCATAGATACGCATGTTTTGGGTGAGATGGTCAGAATAAACGCCGAAGAAACAATAGCAATCGAGATAGCATTTAAACTAGAATGATCAAAGGAGATATGAATGGCTGAGAAAAAGGATCTTGAGTTATTTGGACTGAACGAGAGTTATAGTAAAAAAGACCTTGAGCATGCATATGAAATGATCCTAAGAAGAGCGAAACTGGATCCGTCCATGAAGGTGGATGAAGTGAATGCCGCTTATGACAGGATATTAGGTATAAAAAAGATCATAGTATCGGAAGAAGAACAACTGAAGCGCAAAGGGAAAATGAAGTTGTCTGACAACATGCCGTTCATTATTGCCGGTGCAGTGGTTGTTCTCATCCTTGCTATTATGATCCCCACATTGGCTGCAAAAAAGGCTGTTGATCTTCACGTCGGATTTGCCGGCGAATATACAGTGAGCGAAACTGAGTCGCTCGTCAGCCTTATCCGTCCGGATGTGAAAGCAAAAAAGACCAGCATTGAAGTGATATACTGTTCTTTTGACAGCGGAAACGATATAGGAGCGGCAGGACTGACGGCTCTTTCTCTTTCACTGATAGGAGCTGATTATGATCTTATAGTAGCGGATTCTTCGATCTATACTTACCTCACAGGCGCGATAGGTGAGGTCATGGTAAGGGATCTTACTGAATACCTTGATGACATGGGACTGTCTTCAAATGATCCCAGGCTGTTGAGATCGGGTTCGGAAATTTATGGGATAGACGCATCAGCAAGTTCGATATTCAGCCAGATAGGTACTACAGATGGTAAATTCTATCTGGTGATCCCTAATAAGCTCGTCGAAGTCGAAAATGCCGTTACTGCAATAATAGAAATAATAGGAGAGTAATATGCTTAGTGAGCAAATCAAGAAAAGATATGGAGCATTCTGGGATAACGATGCATATGAAAGATGCGTTCTGTATATAACACAACGCATAAGAAAAAATACCATTATGGCAGAGGTTATATCTCCGGAAAAATGGACGGATATCGGTCTAAGAACCAGGGCAGCCGTCGAGTCATATACCAATGTCCAATATTATGCTGAAGGATTTCCAAGTATTTTTACGAATTACGGACCGGGATGTATGGCGGCATGCATAGGAGGAAACTATGTACTTGCCGAATCGACCGTATGGTTCGATACAGACCCGATAATAAAGGACTGGGCCAGTATGCCTGATATAAAGCTGTTTGAGGATTCAAATATGTGGAAGATGACTAAAACATATACTGAAAAGCTGTGTGAAGCATCAAATGGAAAGTACATGACATCCATTTCGGATATAGGCGGTTCCCTGGATATACTGTCATCACTAAGAGGCGCGCAGACGCTCCTGTATGATCTGTATGATTATGCCGATGAAGTTAAAGCACTTCATAATAAAGTCGAAATCATCTGGAAGGATGTATATAACAGGCTTTACAGCATCACAAGCAGATATCAGGAAGGTATGACGAGCTGGATGCCGATATGGTGCAAGGACAGATATTATCCTCTTCAGTGCGATTTCTGCGCTATGATCTCACCGGATATGTTTTGTGAATTCGTTCGGCCTCATCTGGTAGCGCAGACTGAGTTTCTGGATCATGCTATCTATCATCTTGACGGTCCCGGTGAAGTACCTCATCTTGATCATATACTATCTATTCCAAGGTTGAATGCCATCCAGTGGACAGCGGGTACCGGGAAAGAAACGCTTGATAATGAATGTTATTATGATATGTATAACAGGATACTTAAGGCCGGCAAGGGACTTGTACTTTTCGGGGTGCCTTTCAGTTCGCTGGAAAAACTGATGAATAGCCTGGTATCTACGAAAGGTTTATTCATTTCCATGAATGTAGCTGATAATAAAGAAGCAAATGAAGCTATCAGGATAGCTGAGTGTGCCGGAGTTAAATAAAAGATATTTAGGGAGGTCATGAATGAGTTTTAAGATAGGAGTCATTACTGAGTCTTTCAGGTTACCGCTAAAGGAGGCGCTTCAAAAAGCCGCATCACTTGGTGCAGACGGTGTTCAGATATATGCAAGAAACGGTGAGTTGACACCTGATCTTGCTCAGGAGGAAAGAAAAAGCCTTGTCAGATATATTAAAGACACAGGCCTTGTCCTTTCAGCACTCTGCGGTGATATCGGTGCTTTTGATGATCCTGAAACGAATACCGACAGGATCAGAAGATCAAAAATGATCGTGGATCTTGCAGTGGATATGGGTACTTCGATAGTGACCACTCATATTGGGACTGTTCCCGAAAACAGGCAGGAAGACAAATACAAGATAATACATGACGCATGTTATGATCTCGGAAGATATGCAGACTTAAAGGGTGTCAAATTCGCGATCGAGACAGGACCTGAAAAATCGCATATACTCAGATCCCTTATCGATGATCTGGATTGTACAGGGATAGCAGTCAATTTCGATCCTGCCAACCTGACTATGTGCGTTGATGATGATGCAAGGCTTGCAGTAAAAAACCTTGCTCCTTATATCGTCCACACCCATGCAAAAGACGGTATCATGATAGGGAAACATAAGAATGATCCCAGATACAGCGATCTTGTCGGAAAGAAAAAATGGCTGGAGCTTCCGTTAGGTGAAGGCGATGTCATTTTTCCGACATATCTCGCCGCATTAGAAAAGGCAGGGTATAAAGGATTTCTGACGATAGAAAGGGAAGTAGGAGATGATCCCGTAAAAGACATAGAAAACGCTGTAAAATTTTTAAGAAGATTGATATAGGAGGAAAACATGCAGATAGGTATAAGTTCATATTCGTATGAAAGACTTTCGAGAAGAGGAGAAATAGATTCATTCGGTATCATAAAAAAGACGAAGGAATTTGGATTTGAAGCAATAGAATTTTCGGGTATACCAGGGGATACATATGAAAAGCGTGTGGCGCTTGCAAAGGATATAAAAAAAGCCTGCGAAGACGCCGGTCTGATGATCGCGAACTTCTCGACAGGAGCGGATCTGATAAAGGGTTCTGACTGGGATCTGGTAAAAGAAACAGACAGGATCAAAAAAGAGATCGATATAGCCGCAATACTCGGAGTGGATAAAATGCGGCATGACACATCATTCGGATTCTGCGCAGGCGATCCGAAGGCACGTACTCTCGATCATTATCTTGACAGGATCGCAAAAGGCTGTAAAATACTGACTACCTATGCAAAAGGTGCCGGAATAAGAACGATGACGGAGAATCATGGGAAATACTGCCAGCACAGCAGCGATGTCATTAAAATATATAATGCCGTGGATGATGATAATTTCGGTTGTCTGATAGATTTCGGTAATTTCCTCTGTGTTGATGAAGACCCTGTAGAAGGCGTATCGGAACTTGCTCCATTTGCTTTTCATGTACATGCAAAGGATTTCCATTTTAAAGAAGGGTCCGCAATGAATCCGGGAAACGGATGGTTCATATCAAAAGGCGGAAATTATCTTAGGGGATCAATAATAGGGCATGGTGATGTCCCTCTGAGAGAATGTATAAATGTATTGAAAACATATAACTATACAGGTGTTTTATCAATAGAATTTGAAGGTATGGAAGATAATTTTACGGCTATTGAATACGGATACAACAACCTGAAAAGACTTGTCAACGGATAATGGATGATAAAGAAAAAAGACTGAAAGCGGTATTCATACTGACCATAATATTTGCCGTTGCCGGCATGGTTTTCAGCATATTATACCTTGCTTTTCAGGTATTCATACCTGCTGCGAGCCCTGTAAGCATGTCATTGATGCTTGGCTCGATTCTATACCTGATAAGATCCAACAGAGAAAAGTATTCCAAAGGTATATTTAAGGCATTACTGATAATCATAATAGCAGGTATCCTGATCGGTATCATTGCAGGCGTATTGCAGCTTATATTGTTTTTCCGGATTTAAATACCTGCCTGTACAAATAACTACACATCAAAGAGAATAATATGTTATGTATTATTCTTTTTTATATGCTAAAATGAATGCATGAGGTTGCAATGAAGAAGTTTTCTGACTTGGATATGTATTTATTCCGTGAAGGTACCGAATGCCAGGCTTATAGAATGTTCGGAGCACACCTTACTGACAATGGGTGTGAGTTTACGGTTTATGCGCCTGAAGCCGAGTATATTTCCGTAGTCGGCGATTTCAATGGTTGGAATACGTTCGCACATAACATGGAGAAAAATGATGATGGTATATTCGATATCTTCATTGACAGCGTAAAAGAATGGGATAAGTATAAATTCCGTATCGTTTCTAAGAATAAAAATGAAGTGTATAAATCAGATCCATACGCATTCTATTCTGAACATACGCCCGGTACCGCTTCTGTATGCGTGAAAGTGGATGATTATATCTGGTATGATAACCAGTGGATGGAAAAAAGGCGCGATACAGCTCCATACGACAAACCGATCAGTATATATGAGGTACATTTAGGATCATGGAAACGCGGTGAGAATAACTCTTATCTTACCTACGAAGAGTATGCAAAACAGCTTATCCCTTATGTTAAAGAAATGGGATATACGCATATAGAGCTGATGCCTGTAACGGAATATCCATTTGATATGTCATGGGGATATCAGTGCCTTGGATATTTTTCCGCAAGCAGCAGATTCGGTTCACCAAAACAGTTGAAGTATTTTATAGATCTGTGCCATCAGGAGGATATAGGCGTTCTGATCGATTGGGTCCCGGCACATTTTCCAAAAGACCTGCATGGATTAGCCAGATTCGACGGATCATGTCTTTTTGAGTATGCGGATCCAAGGATAGGCGAACACAAGGGTTGGGGTACACTGGTATTTGATTTTGGAAAAGGTGAGGTACGCAGTTTCCTTCTGTCAAGCGCGTATTACTGGATGAATGAATTTCATGCAGACGGGCTGAGAGTCGATGCGGTATCATCCATGATATACCGTGATTATGACAGACATAAAGACGAATGGATACCCAATAAATATGGCGGGCGGGAAAATCTAGAAGCTGTGGAATTCCTAAGAACGCTGTCTATCAACCTTTTCAGGGATTTCCCCAATACTTTATTGGTAGCCGAGGAATCCACCGCATGGCCGAATGTGACTGCTCCTGTATATGAAGGTGGATTGGGATTCAATTTCAAGTGGAATATGGGATGGATGAATGATACTTTAAGTTATATGGAGAAGGATCCCTTATTCAGGAAATATGATCACAACAAGATCACATTTCCTATGTGTTACGCATTTTCAGAAAACTATATACTCCCTCTTTCACATGATGAAGTGGTGCATGGAAAGAAATCTCTTCTGGATAAGATGCCAGGCCCGTATGAAGATAAATTTGCCAACCTGCGTGCTTACTATGCTTTCTTTTATTCGCACCCGGGCAAAAAGCTCATGTTCATGGGAGGTGAATTCGGGCAGTTCGTTGAATGGAGATATCAGGGACAGCTTGACTGGATGCTTCTGGATTATGAGATCCACAGAAAACTCAGGCAATATGTCAGGGATCTGAATCTGATATACAGATCACATAAAGCTTTTTATGAAGATGAAAGGGACTGGAACGGGTTCCAGTGGATAAACCCGAACGCACGGGATGACAGCGTGATCTCATACATGCGCAGGGACAAGAATATGAAAAATGCGGTCATCATAGTGATAAGTTTCACTCCTATAGAGAGAAAAGGTTATAGGATAGGTGTTCCGTCTTCAGGCGAATACAAGGTAATAATGGATTCATCTGATGTGAAGTATGGTGGATATGGAACCGAAACAGATATAACTGTAATGGCTGATGACATACATTGGGATGGTCTGGCGAAGAGTATTTGCCTGGATATACATCCTTTAAGCGCGCAATATCTGAAAAAGATCAATAGGAGGTAAATATGCAAAAGAAGGAATGCATAGCTCTGATACTGGCAGGCGGGCAAGGCAGCAGATTGGGTGTACTTACGAAAAAAGTCGCTAAACCTGCTGTAAATTTCGGTGGGAAATACAGGATCATCGATTTCCCTTTAAGCAACTGCACTAATTCCAATATAGATACTGTAGGCGTACTGACGCAGTACCAGCCACTGGAGTTGAACTCATATATAGGCAGCGGACAGCCCTGGGATCTTGACAGGAGTTTTGGAGGAGTATATCTGCTTCCTCCATATATGAAATCAGAAAGCGGTGAATGGTATAAAGGTACTGCAAATGCCATATACCAGAACATGAATTTCATACAGATGTATAATCCGGACCATATCCTTATACTGTCCGGCGACCACATATACAAGATGAATTATTCCAAAATGCTGGATTTTCATATCAAGAATAATGCTGATGCGACTATTTCATGCATAGATGTACCTTGGGAGCAGGCAAGCAGATTCGGCATCATGGAAACAGACCAGAATATGCGTATAGTGAAATTTTACGAAAAACCATTGACGCCCGTAAGCAATATGGCTTCGATGGGTGTATATATATTCAAGTGGACGGTCCTGAAAAATTACCTTATTAAAGATGAAATGGATACTGCATCATCGAATGACTTTGGAAAAAATGTGATTCCAACGATGCTAAGTGAAGATCTGCGTATTTTTGCGTATAAATTTAAAGGATATTGGAAGGATGTAGGTACTATTCAGAGTTTATGGGAAGCCAACATGGAGCTTTTATACAAGAAGCCTGCCATGAACATGTTTGATAAAGGGTGGAAGATATATTCAAAAAATGCGATACAGCCTCCTCATTATGTTGCTGACGGTGCAGTTATAAAAGACAGCCTTGTTACTGAAGGAAGCGTAATATATGGCAAAGTCAAAAACAGTATAATCTCCAGTGGAGTAAAGATCGGCAAAAATGCAGTCATTGAAAATTCCGTACTATTCCCGGGAGTGGTAGTAGAAGAAGGATGTACCATAAAGAAAGCGATGATAGGTGAAAGAACAGTCATCAGCGAAAGATGCGAAATAGGTGTTGCAGAAAATATCAGCGGACAGGAACCGTCAAAAATATGTTCTGACGGGATCGTACTGATCGGTCCGGATCTGGTTATCGGCAAAGGCACCAAGATAGCCAAGAACGTAATGGTAGAGTAGGTGATGATATGAAAGATGTATTAGGTATCATATTTGCGGAAGGTAATGAAGATGGTTTAGGTGCTCTTACAACAATGAGATCAGTTGCTGCCGTACCCATAGCATCAAGATATAGGGTCATTGATTTCATCATGTCAAGCATGGTCAATTCAGGTATCACTAATATAGGGATAATAACACAGAGAAATTATAAATCTCTGATGGACCATCTCGGATCAGGAAAAGAGTGGGATCTGAACAGAAAGATAGGCGGGTTGCTTCTTATACCTCCTTTTTCTTCAAAAGATGCGATGAACAGTAACACACTTGGTGATCTTTCGGATCTTTCCGGAGCATTGGACTTTCTGGAAAAATCACCGCAGAAATATGTTGTGCTTTCAAAAAGCCATCTTATATGTAACCTGAATTTCAATGAAGCATTCAACCAGCATGTTGAAAGAAACGCTGTAGTAACGATATTGTATAAAAATCTGGAACCAATGAGTGAAAGCAGCGGTCTCAAAAACAGATATTTCCTTAAGACAGATGATGAAGGCAGGATAACGGAAATCAAAGGATATTCCTCCACAAATGACAGCACGAGCATATCTTTGAACATATATATAATAAACAAGGAATTTCTGCTTTATCTCATACGTGACGGGCTCGCAATAGGGGAAAAAGGAACCCTTAGCGAGATCTTCTCAAGAAGGCTGCAGCATATGAGGATGATGGGTTATAACTGCGACGGATTCGTTGCCAGAATAGATTCGATAAAAACATACTATCAGGCAAACATGATGATACTTAACCAGGATATATTCGGAAAACTATTTTTTGAACCCGGACTGATATATACCAAGGTCAAGGATGAAGCTCCTACTAAATATCAGGAGTCTGCAGCAGTGAAAAATTCACTCATTGCTGATGGATGTATAATAAACGGAACGGTGGAAAACAGTATAATATTCAGAGGTGTGAAGATAGAGAAAGGAGCATATGTGAAAGACTCTATCATTATGCAAAACTCCGAAGTACGTGAAAACGCCATCCTTGAGCATGTCATACTTGATAAGGAAGTAATAATACGGCAGGATATAAGACTTACAGGCCAGGAGTCTTATCTTATTCTTATAAATAAAGGGGCGATAGTATAATGAAAATCGTATATGTGGCAACTGAAGCAACACCATTTGTAAAAACAGGAGGCCTTGCGGATGTTATGGGGGCTCTTCCTTATTTCGTGGCAAAAAAAGAAAACGATGTATGTCTGATACTTCCATATTATAAAGTCATACGTGACAAATGGAAGTATGAGACCAAATTCGTTACAAGCACGATAGTGACAGTCGGATGGAGAAGACAGTATGCGGGCGTGCTTCAATTGAAATACAACGGAGTGACCGTGTATTTTATAGATAATGAATTCTACTTCGGATCTGACTATATATACGGTTACAATGAATACGAGGCGGAAAGGTTCGCATTCTTCAGCAGGGCAGTGCTCGACGCAGTGCGGTTACTGGATATCAAGCCTGATATACTTCATGTAAATGACTGGCAGACAGCAATGATACCTCTTATGCTGAAGGAACAGTATATGTATAAACCCGAGTATAACGGGTATTATGACAGCATAAAGACTGTACTGACCATACATAATCTAAAATACCAAGGCATATTTGAAGCTTCTGTATTGCCTGATCTGTTCAGCCTTTCGCCTGACTATGCAAGTATGGATAAACTGGAGTTCTTTGGCAAGATCAACTTTCTCAAATCTGGCATTATATATTCCGACAAGATAACGACGGTAAGCAAGACATATAAGGACGAGATAAGGGATCCTTTCTACGGAGAGAATCTCGAGGGCATTATAAACATAAGGTATAACGATATCCATGGGATACTTAACGGAGTTGATGACGGTATATATGATCCGATAAAGGATAGAACCATATATGAAAAATACAGCAGTTCCAAAGTTGAAGGAAAGAAGATAAATAAAGCGGGATTGCAAAGGGAGCTCAACCTGAATATAAGTGAAAACATTCCTTTGATAGCGATGATTTCAAGGCTTGTCGCATCAAAAGGTTATGATCTGGTGGAAAGAGTGATCGATGACATTATGAGTTTTAATGTGCAAATGGTCATTCTCGGGACCGGTGAGGACCGGTATGAAAACTTCTTTGAATATGCGCAGAACCGGTATCCCGGCAGGATATCTGCTCTGATCAGATTCGATGATGAAATGGCAAGAAAAATATATGCCGGATCTGATATGTTCCTGATGCCATCTCTATTCGAACCCTGCGGGATCAGCCAGCTCATAGCATTAAAGTACGGATCCGTGCCTGTCGTCAGGGCTACGGGAGGTCTGAATGATACTGTTATACCGTATAATGCTGAAAAAAATAAGGGTACAGGATTCATATTCCAGAATTATAATGCACACGAAATGGCTCATACGCTGTATCTTGCATGCGAGCTTTACAAAGATAAGGAAAAATGGACAAAATTAATGATAAGAGGAATGAAAGCAAATTTCTCATGGAAAAAATCCGCGGAAGAGTATATTATGGTCTATGAAAATTTGGTGAAGTAGGTTCATTATGAAATTTGGCATTTATTACGCATACTGGGAAAAGCACTGGGGAGCGGATTACAGGAGATATATAGAGAAAGCAGCTAAAATAGGATTCGATATACTCGAGATCTCCTGCGCATCGCTGCCGTCAATGTCCGATACCGAAATAAGCGAGCTGAGAAATGCAAAGGAGCGTAACGGTATAACTCTGACAGCAGGATACGGACCTAAGGCAAGCCAGAATATAGCATCATCTGATATCAGGATAGTTGACAGCGCATTGGCTTTCTGGGAGAAGGTTTTCAAAGTATTATACAGACTGGATGTACATATTACAGGCGGCGGATTGTACTGTTACTGGCCTGTAGACTATACGAAACCGGTCGATAAGGAAGGTGACTTGGAACGAAGTATGATCGGGACCAGAAAAATGGCTGAAATTGCAGGTGAGTATGATATCGATCTGTGTATGGAAGTACTGAACAGACATGAAGGTTATCTTTTGAATACTGCACAGGAAGGTGTCGATTTCGTAAATAAAATTCACAGGAGCAATGTCAAGGTGATGCTTGACACATACCATATGAATATGGAGGAAGATGATATGAGTGATGCCATATATACGGCAGGCAGTAAGCTGGGGCATTTCCACATAGGTGAAAATAACAGAAGGCTTCCAGGCCAGGGGACCATAATAAGGTGGAGTAATATTGCACAGGCATTAAAACATATCGGATATGAAGGTGCGGTCGTTATGGAACCGTTTGTACAGACAGGGGGTCAGGTAGGAAATGATATAAAGGTGTGGAGAGATATCTCACGTGGAGCTACCGAACAGATGCTTGATGATCAGGCAGGTGAATCCTTAAATTTCATAAGGGAAACTTTTAAAAATGCGTGTTAATTGAAAGGAATGGTATTTTGTTGAAACATAACGAAAACAAAAAACAGACGGTAGTAGAACAGATAAGTGAGGTTCTTAACAGAGCCTTCGGGAAAACAATAAATACTGCTTCAAAAAGTCAGTTGTATAAAGCATTCGCAATAACGGTCAAGAATGAAATAATGGATAAGTGGGTGATCTCAAACAGTAAACCTGTCGACAAACAGGTTTATTACCTGTCCATAGAGTTCCTGATGGGAAGGGCACTATCAAATAACATTCTGAATATAGGAAAACAGCAGGAATATATAGATGCGTGCAGGGAGCTTGGTATAGACTTCGATAGCATGGCCTCATCTGAACCGGAAGCGGGTTTAGGAAACGGAGGGCTCGGGAGACTTGCAGCATGCTACATGGATTCATTATCAACATTGGATCTGCCGGCTCAGGGGTGCGGTATACGTTATGAGTTTGGTCTGTTCAGACAGAAAATAATCGACGGCGAGCAGGCGGAGTATCCTGACGCATGGCTGGAGGACGGCAGTGTATGGGAAATAAGCAGTCCTGAGGAAAAAGCCGAGGTCCATTTCGAAGGATATATAGAAGAATCGTGGGAAGGAAGTAAACTCAGATTCGTGCATAGGGACTACAAGACTGTTATTGCGGTCCCTTATGACATACCGATCGTAGGATACATGAATGACCGTGTGAATTCGTTAAGATTATGGAAAGCCGTATCCCCGAAGAAGATCGATATGGCAAGTTTCAACAGGGGTGAATATGCAAAAGCTGTTGAAGAAATCGAAATGGCGGAAGTGCTGTCTCAGATACTGTATCCTGAAGACAGGCATTATGAAGGAAAATCATTAAGATTAAAACAACATTACTTTTTCGTCTCAGCTACTATGCAGATGATAGTAACGAAATTCAAGAAACTGGGACTTTCTTTCGATAAACTTCCCAATAAAGTGGTAGTGCATATAAATGATACGCATCCTGCGCTTGGTATTCCGGAACTTATGAGAATATTGATGGATCAGGAAGGCTTGGGATGGGATGAAGCATGGGATATCACTTCCCGAACTTTTGCATTTACGAACCATACGATAATGGCTGAAGCATTAGAAAAATGGCCGGAGCAGCTTTTCAAGCAGATACTGCCCAGGATATACAGTATAGTAAAAGAAATAAATGAACGTTTCTGCAGGATGCTGTTCGATAAATATCCTCAGAAAAGGGAAAATATAGCGAGTATGGCTCTGATATCTTACGGGCAGGTAGCGATGGCTCCATTATGTATCGTGGGATCATTCTCTGTAAATGGGGTGTCTGCGCTCCATTCATCGATCTTACGGAATGTGACTTTCAAGGATTATGCGGATATCTATAGAGAGAAATTTACAAATGTAACAAACGGTGTGACTCACAGAAGGTGGCTGATGCTGTCAAATAAAAAACTTTCTGATCTGATCAGCGCTACTATAGGCGATGAATGGATAAAGGATCCGATCCAGCTTAAAAAACTTGAACAGTATTGCGATGATTTAGGGTTTCTGGATAGATTTTCCGCTATTAAAAAAGAAAATAAGGTCAAGTTGGCAAAATTCATAGAGGAAAGTAACGGGATAACGGTGGATCCGGATTCCATATTTGATGTTCATGCAAAAAGGCTTCATGAATACAAGAGACAACTCATGAATATACTTCATATCATGTATGAATATTACAGTATATTATCAGATCCGTCCGGATATTCAGGTAAAAGACCTGTCACATATATATTTGCAGCAAAAGCGGCACCCGGTTATAACAGGGCAAAGACTATAATAAAGCTTATAAATGATGTTGCATTGATCATAAACAACGACAAACGGATCAACGGTCTGATCAAAGTCGTATTCTTGGAGAACTACTCCGTTTCACTTGCCCAGATGATATTCCCGGCAAGCGATATAAGCGAACAGATATCGACAGCTTCAAAAGAAGCAAGCGGAACAGGAAACATGAAATTCATGCTTAATGGTGCTGTCACTATCGGTACGATGGATGGAGCGAATGTGGAAATGTTTGAAGCCGTTGGACAGGATAATATTTATATTTTCGGGTTTGGAGCAAAACAGGTCCAGAAGTATTACGATGAAGGCAGTTATGATCCGAATAAGTATTATAACGGTGACAGTATGCTTAAGAATATCGTAGATAAACTGGCTGACGGTTCATTGAATCCTGAGAGGCCTAATCTGTATATTGAATTATATGATTCACTGCTAAGATGTTCAGATGGAATGAGTGATCCTTATCTGATACTCGGTGATTTCAAGGCATACAAAAAAGCACATGACGATATCGAAAGCGCATACGAGGACAGGTATGGCTGGAACAGGAAGGCAGTTATCAACGTCGCAAATGCAGGCCGTTTCTCTTCAGACATCAGCATTACAAATTACAATAATAACATATGGAAATTGAAATAAATGCTGGATATCTTTTTTAATAGCAGAAATGAATATAATAAAATCCCTTTTGGAGCATGCAGATGCAATGAACGTATCGTGTTCCGTCTGCAGGTCAGATGCGATGCTCCTGTTAAAGCATATATAAATTTGAATAACGCTAAATTGGAGATGAAGCTTGAGAAGATCGAATGGAATCTTTCTTCTTTTATCATTTCCGTAAATACTCCTGACATACCAGGTCTGTCATTTTATTACTTTACAGTATCCACACCCTATCATACGGTGTATTTCGGTAATGCCAAAGATGGGATGCAGGGAATGGGTATCAAATATGATAAGGATCCTGTTCCTTATCAGATAACAGTATATGATGAATATTCAACACCTGATTGGCTGAAAGGGCGTGTAATGTATCAGATATTTCCTGACAGGTTTTATAAAGAACATCTTTTGAAAAGCCTCACATGGGATCGGAAGTATCACGATAACTGGAATGACCTGCCTTTTACAGAAGAGGATTATACATGCAGGGAAATGGACTGCTCAGACTTTTTTGGAGGCAACCTTCAAGGGATAATCAAAAAATTGGATCATCTTAAGAAATTAAATGCCGGAGCGCTGTATCTGAATCCGATATTTAAGGCATATTCGAATCACAGATATGACACTGCTGATTATATGACCATCGACGAAACATTGGGAACGAATGAGGATTTCAGGGAGCTATGCGAAAAAGCAGCACAAAAGGATATATACATCATACTTGACGGTGTTTTTTCACACACCGGATCTGACAGCATTTATTTCAACAGGAATGGTACGTTCGATTCGACAGGAGCATATCAAAGTGCTGATTCTGTGTATAGAGAATGGTACAAAATCAATAAAGACGGAACATATGAAAGCTGGTGGGGTATCAAAACGCTGCCTGATACTGATGAAATGAACAGCAGTTTCCAGAAGTATATATTCGATGCCGTGCAATACTGGTTAGATCTTGGTGCTAAAGGATTCAGACTGGATGTCGCAGATGAACTTCCTGATGCTTTTATTAAAAAACTCAGAAATGTCTTGAAAAGAAAAGATCCTGATGCTGTGCTTATTGGGGAGGTATGGGAGGATGCAAGCAATAAGAAGAGTTATGATATGCAAAGGGAATATCTTTGGGGGCAGGAATTGGATTCTGTAATGAATTATCCGTACAGAAATGCGATATTAGATTTCACCAGAGGTTTCATAGATGCAAATAAATTCGTAAGAAAAATAGAGATAATAAAAGAAAATTATCCAAAGCAGTCATACGACTGCCTTATGAACTTTCTTGGTACGCACGATGTTCCAAGGCTTATATCCATTCTTGGTGATGATGACAGATACTCAGGTCTTCAGAGAGATAAACAGAAAAATATCAAACTGAGCGATGGAGCATATGCACGTGCAAAAAAGAAAGTAAAATTCGCAACAAAGCTTCTGATGACTTTGCCCGGAGCGCCTTGCATATATTATGGAGATGAAGCCGGCGTCGAAGGGCTCAATGACCCTATGAACAGAAGGACATATCCATGGGGAACAGAAGATCAGGATCTGATGGAATTCTTTAGGGAATGTACATGCTTCAGGGATCAAAGGGAAGAAATGCAAAAGGGTTCGTTTGATATCACTGCAGTGGATGAACATACGTTATCGATAAGAAGATCATATGAAAATGCCATAACGCAGGTGATATTTGACCGTAAAGCGTACTTATTCAGTGAAGATACCAAAAGTGTGTGATAATAAAGGATTGCAAGTTAATAGAATTGACTAAAATGGCTTTTTGATATATAGTTTAAAGGATAAAAGTCAGGAGGATAATACATGATGATGGGTAATTTAGGACAGTTCAGTATATTGATAATAATCGCAGTATTAGGTGCTATGATGGTTACGATAATAGGTCTTCTTATATATCTTGTTATAAAAAGCGGAAAAAATGACTATTATGCTGCTTCGCAGATAATGGGATCCTTGGGTACTGCGGCTAATGTAAGTATAAAAACTGATGATGATGAAGTCATCGCAGCCATAACAGCTGCAATTGAAGCATATATGCAGCAAAATAACGTCAATGTGCCATACTTGATAAACGTAAAACCTTTTGTACGTAATGAGTCATCAAACGCATGGAATAATGCAGCCAGGCAGGAGATCTCAAACAGTAAATTATAAACGTATCATTATCGGGCATTAATAACAGTGATTGTAAAATAACAGAGAATATCTCTGTTATTATTTTATAAAAATATTTGATTATATATTGTAATGGAAAAAGAGATGTGTTAATATAACAGAAATGATTTTTGTATTACAAGGAAATGCAAAAATGGTGTGTATTTTGAACCTAAACACACAGAAAGTGAATTTTATGAATCAGTACATTGCAAAAGTATGCCAAAATGTAATAACCAATAACCCCAATGAACCGGAGTTCCATCAAGCCGTCAGGGAAGTGCTTGAAACTATCAAACCGGTTGTAGAAGAAAACGCCAAATATGAAAAGGCTGCCATACTCGAAAGAATGACCGAACCTGAAAGGATCATTATGTTCCGCGTGACATGGATCGGCGATGATCAGAAGGTATATGTGAACAGAGGCTACAGAGTACAGTTCAATTCCGCTATAGGACCATATAAGGGAGGCATAAGGCTGCATCCTTCAGTTAATCTATCAGTAATGAAGTTCTTAGGTTTCGAGCAGACATTCAAAAACAGTCTGACAAGCCTTCCTATGGGAGGAGCAAAAGGCGGTTCTGATTTTGATCCAAAAGGGAAATCAGATGGTGAGGTAATGCGCTTCTGCCAGGCTTTCATGTCTGAGTTATATCGTCATATAGGTCCAAACCTTGACGTACCGGCAGGAGATATAGGTACTGGAGGAAGAGAAATCGGATTCATGTTCGGCCAGTATAAACGTCTTGCCAATGAATTCACCGGAGTACTTACAGGTAAAGGCCTTTCCTTTGGCGGATCTCTTGCGCGTACTGAGGCAACAGGATATGGGCTTTGCTATTTCACTGAAGAAATGCTAAAAACAATGAGAAACGACTCATTTAAGGGAAAGAAAGTTTGCGTTTCCGGTTCGGGAAATGTTGCCATATATGCCATTTCGAAAGTCACGCAGCTGGGTGGAAAAGCAATTACAGCAAGTGACAGTGACGGATTCATTTATGACAGCAATGGGATAGATCTCGATGTTCTAAAACAGATCAAGGAAGTGAAAAGAGGCAGGATATCCGAATATACCGAATATGTCAAAGGAGCCGAATATCATGCAGGAAAGAGGCCTTGGAGCATACCGTGCGACATAGCGTTACCATGCGCAACACAAAATGAATTGGATATAAATGATGCTAAAACATTAGTAGCAAATAAGGTGATAGCAGTTGTTGAAGGAGCTAATATGCCATCGACCCCTGATGCAGTTGATTATCTTAAAGGCAACGGCGTGCTCTTTGGACCGGCTAAGGCTGCAAATGCAGGCGGTGTAGCGACAAGCGGTCTCGAAATGAGTCAGAACTCAATGAGATATAGCTGGACATTTGATGAAGTTGATAACAGATTGAAGGATATAATGAACAATATATTCCATACGATTTATAACACTTCAAAAAAATATAATGTTGAGGGTGATCTTGTTGCAGGCGCCAATATGGCAGGTTTCTTAAAAGTCGCTGATGCAATGATAGCTCAGGGAATAGTGTACTAGGACCAACACTCCATAGGAATATATTTTAAATGAAAAAGCATACTATAACGGTATGCTTTTTTCAT
>Ga0172381_10000855_pt1 | contig 37983 bp, 42 predicted proteins | sample Leawel6488metaG_FD_119754 | JGI IMG/M metagenome (GOLD analysis project Ga0172381, IMG submission 119754) | Leachate microbial communities from a municipal landfill in Southern Ontario, Canada - Leachate well 64-88 metaG | ecosystem: Engineered > Solid waste > Landfill > Unclassified | place... | reverse complement strand
GGTATCGGCGGTGTCATATCGTATTTCGTGCCGGTGTCATTCATCGAAAATTACCTCGGAAAGGACTTCTCGGCGATGCTGATAATGCTTGTCATCGGCATACCGCTTTATATCTGCGCGTCGGCGTCGACTCCGATCGCGTCCGCATTGATCGCGAAAGGGATGGCCCCGGGGACCGCGCTCGTATTCCTGCTCGCGGGCCCCGCGACGAACACCGCGGGAATTGTCGCTGTGGCCAGGTTCCTGGGCAAGAGGTCGGTCGTGATATACCTTGCCGCGATAGCCGTATGCGCGATAGGATTCGGCCTCCTGCTTAACCATATCTATGATGCAATGCATATAAACGCGAGGGCGCTGATGGGAAGCGGCGGGCATTCGATGCTGACGCACCATCTCGGCCTTATCGCCGCGCCGGTGCTCATAATACTCATGATAAACGCGGTTTTTCGCCGTAATAAATGCGCCGTTTAACGGGGTAATTTGATATAATAGCCGTATATATAAGGAGGCAGGTAATGAAGAAGCTTATAGCGTTGACAGTGGTAATGTGCTTTGCCGCGACATGTTTCGCTGCGTGGGGAAATAAGAGCACCGGTTCGAAGACTCCCGGGACGGAGACGAAAAAGGAATCGGTCGGCCTGATAATATGGAACGGCAGGGTCACTTCGGTCAACGAACCGCAGAATGAGATCGTCGTAAAAGACGATAAGTCGACTTACGACAAAGTGTTCATCGTCAAGCCCGAGGTCTTCAAGTCCGTAAAGGTCGGCGACGCAGTCGAGCTCAAGACCAAACCGGATTCGTCCATTGTCGAGAACTTCAAGGTCACGAAGGCCGCGCAGGCAGATACTCCGATCACTCCCGCGAAGAAAAAGAAATAAGCATGAAGAGCTTTATCAAGGACCTTAAAGTCAACGACGGCATAAGCTCCGTTTTCTTCCTGAAGAAGAAAGAGCTCGCGCGCACACAGGCGGGGAAACCCTATCTCAAATTGACGCTGTCGGATAAGTCCGGCCGCATGGAAGCGAAGATGTGGGAGGGCGGCGAGCAGGCCGACGAGATGGTCGCGACGGGGCAGGCTGTATTCGTCAAGGGACGCGTCGATTCCTATAACGGCCTGCAGATACGCGTCGATGAGATCCGCCTCGCGGACCAGAAGGAATATAAGTTCGAGGAACTCGTCCGTTCCGTAGAGGATCCTGAAAAGATATTCAAAAATATCAAGGAGATGCTCGACGGCATCAACGACAAGTGGCTCGCCGAGCTCGCGAAGGAATTCCTCGACGACGAGGAGCTGATGGCGAAGTTCAGGAAATCGCCCGGCGCGCAGAACTGGCACAACGCGTACATCGGCGGGCTCATGGAGCACACCTACGAGGTCATGCACATCTGCCGCGAGGTATGCGGGCTGTACCCCGAGGCCGACCGCGACGCGGTGATCATAGGCGGGTTCACGCACGACATCGGAAAGACCGTAGAGCTCGACATCAACACCTTTGAATACACGCTCGACGGCGGGCTGATAGGGCACCTGACGCTCGGTTTCGAGATATTGTCGCGCAAGATCGCGGGCATCAAGGGATTCCCGCAGGATAAGGCCCTGGCGCTCAAGCATATAATCCTCGGCCACCACGGCGAATACAACCAGCAGTCGCCGATCCTGCCGAAGACGCTCGAGGCGACGATCGTCTACCACGCCGACGAGCTCGTCTCGCAGGCGAACGCGGTCAAGGAAGTGATCTCCCAGCAGTCCGACGGCGACAAGCTCTGGTCCAACTTCATCACCATCAAAAACCGCAAGTACCTGCTCAAGAAATAGGGCCATGACAGACAGCTCGAATATATTTTTGTGGATCCTGAAGACCTGCGCCAAAGTCACGCTGAAACCGCGGGAATTCTTCGGGAGCCTCAGCGGCCGAAAGCCGGATTACCGGAAGGCCTACGCTTTCAGTTTCCTGCTGACGTTTGTATCGGTGATAATATCCGTGTCGGTCGACGCCATGCTGGCGTCCGCGGGATATTTCGCGAATTCCAAAACGCTTACATTATCGCCGGCGACGATAGCCGCCATCCTGATAGTATCCTCAATAGCGGTATTTGTCATAGCCGCGCTGCTCCACGCGTGCCTTATCGTTGCGGGGGCATCGGGAAGCTTCAAGACGACGTTCCTTGTCACGGCTTACAGCTCCGCCGCGTACATATTTTTCGTTATCCCGTTCATCGGCGGGACGATGAGCAACGTAATATGGATAATTTTAGTGATCACGGGATTGAGGATAATGCACAATATCAGCATCGTGAGGGCCATAGCCAGCGTCCTGGCGTTCGTTATCATACCGGTGATAATAGGCATATTTTTTCTTAAGTAGGAGGTAAAATGTATAAAGTCGACGTTTCCTGCAAAGAAGGCAGCACGTTTAATGTCACATCAGGCGCGGCGAAGATGACGATAGATACCGCCGAAAAAAATAACATGAGCCCGCTGCACGCGCTTTTAGGGGCGCTCGGCGCGTGCGCCGGCGTATTCCTCAGGCGTTACGCGGACGACATGAAACTGCCGATCGGGGAATTCAGCATCAGCGTCTCGGCGGACCTCGTAAAAGCGCCGCAGATGATATTCAAGAAGATAGATATTTCGATAGACCTGAATGGCGTCGAGCTCGACGCGCAGAAGAAGGAAGGGCTGATGCGTTTCGTCCAGCATTGCCCGGTGGGGAATACCCTGCGCGGGAACCCGGAGATCGGTTTTGAACTTAAATGAAAAGCAAAAATTAGCCGCGGAGACACTCGACGGCCCCGTTTTAGTCCTCGCAGGGCCGGGAACGGGAAAGACCGAGCTCTTGTCGGTGCGCGCGGCGAATATCATCAAGTCTAAGAAGGCCAAGCCCGAGAATATCCTCATTCTTACCTATACGAATGCGGCCGCTAAGGCGATGAAAGAGCGGCTCGTAAAAATCCTAGGCCCCGCTGCTTATAACGTAGAAACGGCAACATTCCACAGCTTCGCGAACACCGTTGTCCTTGAATCCGATGAGGCCGCAGAATACATCCAGGAACGCGTCCAGATAACAGACATCGAGCAGATAAAGCTCCTTGAATATATTTTGGATAACACCGAGGGCATCGACAAGATACGGCCGTTCCGCGCGCCATACGCTTTTGAGCGCGAGATCAGCCAGCGGATAACAGAGCTTAAAAGGGAAGGCGTCTCGCCCGCGCAGTTCGCCGAAATTATCGAAAAAACCGAGCCTGACGGCGCCTACATCGAAGAAAAGCACATCGAACGCCTCAAGGCCCTCGCCACCGTATATAAGCTGTATGAAGAGTACAAAGCGGGCAAAAATAAGGCGCTTTTTGATGACCGCGGCCGCTACGATTACGATGACATGATACTTTTCGCGGTCGAGGCGATCCGCAACGAGCCCGAGCTTGCGCGCGCGCTGCGCTCACAGTATACCTACATCATGGTCGACGAGTTCCAGGACACCAACGGCGCGCAGATGGACCTGCTATTTGAGTTGGGGACGTGTCACTTGGGGACAGGCAACTCTAATCTTTGCTGCGTTGGTGACGATGATCAATCAATATTTCGCTTTCAAGGTGCTTCTGTTGCGAACTTTAGAGAGTTAAAGAGGAGATTTCCTAATTTAAAAGAGATCCCGCTCGAAAAGAACTATCGTTCAACTAAAGAGATAATCTCGCTCGCAGGCCGCATAATAAATAACCTTCCGGTAAAAGAACGCGTCCACGCAAAAGAGCTCGCCCCGGAGACAGATTTCAAGAAGAAGACCATCGAATATGACGAATTCACGACCGAGACCGAGGAACTGCTCTTCATCGCGCGCCGCATAAAGGAGATCGCGAAGAAGGAGGAGGTCCCGCTCGACGAAGTCGCCGTGCTCGTGCGCCAGCGCGACGACATCCTCAAGATCGTCGACACTTTCCTGCGCGCCGGCATCCCGTACGCCACTGACGGCAAGGAGGACATCGCCGGAGAGAAACGCGTCCGCCAGATGCTCGACGTGCTCTATTTCGCGCACACCCCGGATATCGAGGTCGAGCAGAAGGACGCCTATCTTTACCGCATTTTGACCGCCGATTACATGCGCATCCCGATGAACGACGTCCTGCGCTTCATCGCCGGCGTCCGCGCGAAGAAATACGACCAGCGCAAGAAGGGCGAAGCCCCGACGGTTTCGATGTTCAGTGAATATATGGGGACGTGTGAGAAAGGGACAGGCCGCAAGAGCGGAGTGTCCCCAAGTGACACGTCCCCTCTTGCAGCTCTGCTTTACGAAGCCGAATCGAAGCCCGTCCACGCAATGCTCATGCAATATATCAAAGACGCCGGAGTAATGAAATTTATCCTCGAAAAATATGATAAAAACGACCTCCTGCGCATCCGCGACCTGCGCGCGCTGACATCATTCGTCAACATGGTCAAGGAATCCGACATCGCGCGCCCGGGCATCACGCTCAAGGAATTCATCGACGAGCTGGAGACGCGCAAGGCCCACGGCATGCCGCTCCAGGGCGAGCTCGTCACGGCCACACAGGAAGGCGTGCGCATCTACACGGCCCACGGCTCGAAAGGCCTCGAATTCCACACGGTATTCATCCCGTTCTGCCTCGAGAAGAAGCGCTGGCCGAAGCGGCCGCAGGGCGTCTCGATCCCGCTCCCGCCCGAGGTCTACAAGTCGAAGGAGGTCCCGACCGACAAGGATATTTTAAAACAGCTCGATTATTACGACGAGACGCGCCTATTCTACGTCGCCTCGACGCGCGCCAAGGCGAACCTCATCTATACGGCGAGCCCGACAGAAAGTGCAATTCCAAGTTCTTATTTGTCAGGCGTTGAGTCAAAAGAAGAGAATAGGAAAGAGGAGGAGTTGCTCAAATCGGTCCTGACCGTCACCGACGCCCAGGACCCCTTCGTCGGCACGGATAAGGTCCTGAAAGACCTCGTCGCCGAATTATCGCTCAACCCGACCGCGCTCAACAATTACATAAACTGCCCGCGCAAATATTTGTACGATGACGTCCTAATGCTCCCGTCGGGCAAGAAGCAGTCGCTCGTCTTCGGTAACTGCGCGCACAAGGCGCTCGAGGATGTCTACGGCAAGTTCATGAAGACCGGCAAGTTCCCGGATTTCGCGTTTTTCAAGGAAGCATTCGCCAAGGAATTAAACCACGAAGCCCCGGAAGCGGCAATAAAGACCGCCTGCCTGCGCCAGGTCGAGACTTTCAAGGCCTGGTTCAAGGAAGAGTCGCGCCTGCCGGTCAAGCCGCTCGGCCTCGAGAAGCGGCTCGTCGTCCAGATAGAAGACGACCTTAAATTTTCCGGAAAATATGACAAGACCGAAGCCCTGAGCGGCGCTGTTGGCGCCGCCATCCGGGTTGTTGACTATAAAACGGGTGAACCGGATAAGCATGTCAAAGGCATTAACAATTCCCTTTCGAAAAAGATCCCGGTCTCAAGTGACGAGTTCGAGGGCTACCTGCGCCAACTCATCGCGTACAAACTCCTTTTCGACAACGACAAAAATGAATCGCAGGGCCGCAAGGTGAAGGAAGGTGTGCTCGTCTTCCTCGACCCGGCCAAAGAGTCGGTGGCAAAGCACGACCTCGAGGCGGGCGGATTCGTCAAGAAGAAGGTCGAGTTGACCGACGATATGGTTGCTGAGCTTGAGTCGGCCATAAAAGACATCCGCCACCGCATCAAGAAGCTCGACTTCGCCAAACTGCCGGAGATCGACGAGAAACCCGGCAAATGCGGCAAATCGCCTAACACGTGTGATTTTTACGATATTTGCTGGAGGTAAAGGAGATAAATATGGCTAAAAACACAATTTATTCAGTGATCTTTGGGCTATCGCTCATCTTTTTATTGAATACCGTTCCCGCCTCTGCCTCGCAGGTATTCAAAGCCGCCTGTACAAAGCCCGATTGCGGGTTCACCACGGAATTATGTATGGGTCCGTCAAATACGTCCGATTATATTATCGGTTACTGCACCGGCTGCGGGAAAGTCGTTTATCTGGAGTATCTCAGGGAAGGCCATCTGCCTGTTCCGCGGTTAAAGGGGAGGGAGAAGCCCCCTAAACCAGTAGCGCAATCCTGGGATCCCGGTACAGGCAAGGCAGTTTCGTTGTATAAATGCCCTTCCTGCAAGAAGCCCTTCAAATCGGTGGATTCAGCGAATGATTTCAAGTATTGCCCGAAATGCGGCAGTCAGGTCAAGGTAGAAAGCACCGGGAAATTCATTGATTGAACCAACCGGAGGTAAAGGACATGCACGGCCCGTTTGAAAGCAGCACTTATGTAATAAAGTCCAGAGATGCATCGACATTAAAGGAATTCGCAAAGGTAATCCAAAAGTACGATATAATGGCCGACGGGAATCCGGAGCCGGTTTTATATGCCGAACATCCCTTGGAATATGCGGGGACAAGAGCCGACTTATATAGCGGAAGCGATAAGGCCGGCAGGATTTTCAGTATCCAAAAACAGCCCCTATCCAATTATGTGTATGACTATATTAATATGTCCCAGACCGTGGAGTATCATTTTAAAAGACAAGTGGGTAGAAGAGGATGGATCGTATCGGATAACAAGGATAATACCGTAATAGAAGTCGAGGAGATGTATTATGACCCCTCCTGGGGAATTGCAAAAAAGATCATCAATGTAGTCTGTCTATATTGCTTCGCTCATAAAAAATTTTACAATCTTACCATGAACAAGAAGAAGGCAGGAGAGATCGTATTCTATACAGGCATTAAGGAGCTTGAGCTTAAGATCCGGATCAAGGATGGCCCCGATAGCAGGATAGACCCGCGCATAGTATTAGCCCTCGCCCTTTCTATAATATCATTTGAGTGCTGTACCGGAGCTACCGGAGGAGCAAATTGAAACGCAATGCCTTTGATTCCCTTATAGAGCGCCTGGACCGCGAATTCAAGGCGAACCCGAAATATTACCTGATCCGGCTGTTCCTTTTTGCTGCACTGGGGTATCTTTACCTGTTTGCCGTCCTTACGTTGGCGGCAGCCCTGCTTGCGTTATTGGTATGGTTGCTTATCCAGCCAAAGGGATCGAAAACCGCTGTTGGGCAGGGGATATTCTGGATAGGCGGACTAGCTTTCATTATATTGCGCTCATTGTGGGTATCACTGCCGCCGCCCGTCGGGTACCGACTATGCCGTGAAGAAGCGGAACAGCTCTTCGATACAATAAACGAATTAAAGCGTGCGCTTAAGGGTCCGAAGATACACCATATCATCATCGACCACCAGATAAACGCGTCGGTCTACCAGAGGCCGCGCCTGGGAGTCTTCGGCTGGTACGAGAATTATCTCGTGATAGGTTTTCCGTTGATGCTCATGCTTACGCCGAACCAGCTCAAGGCCGTGCTTGCCCATGAGATGGGGCATCTCTCGAAAGCGCACGGTCTTTTCAGCGTATGGATGTACCGCGTGACCACGACCTGGCACCAGTTAAACCAGAATATCGCTTCTCAGGAAAAAGCATTCACATTCCTGTTCAGGCGCTTCTTCGAGTGGTATGTCCCGCGTTTCGAGGCGTATTCGTTCGTATTGGTCAGGGACCATGAGAAGATCGCCGACGCATACAGCGCCCGTTACGCGCAGGAGAAAGAAGCCGCCGGTGCCTTCATAAACATGCAGGCGATCGCACCGTTCGTGATGGATGTATTCTACGAAAATATCTATAACCTCGACAAGAAAATGCCCGAACCGCCCGCAGACTTTTATGACCGGATGATGGAGGCTATCAAGTCGGAGATCACCCCTGAACAGGCAAAAACCGCACTCGAAAAAGCGAAAGCGCGCAAACCGTCGACCGATGACCCGCATCCGTCATTTTCGGAACGCATAGCCGCGCTGAAACAGCAGGTATCCTATGAAGGCGTCCCCCAGGAGACGTCCGCCGCTTATTATTTTGGCAACAATTTCGGGACGATAAAAGAGTCGATGAGCGGCGACTGGAAGAGGGCAATGGCTCGCGAATGGGCGGCAAGGCGGTCTGCGGTCGAGAAAGCGGGTAAGACGCTGAAAGAGCTTGAGGTGAAAGCCGCGACCTCGCCGCTGATATCCTCAGAGATGCGCGAACTCGGTTACGCGACCGAACTGGCCAAGAGCGTGGACGCCGCAATTCCGATATATTACGAAGCGCTAAGGATGGACCCCGGGAATTTATGGATAAACTACACCCTGGGCAGGATACTGATAATGCGTGACAAGGAGGACGGCCTTGTATTCCTTAAAAAGGCCGCCGAGAAAGACATAAACGTTCCAATACAAGGGCATCAGGCGGTATACAGATATCTTGTAGACTGCGGCAGGGATGAAGAGGCCAAGGCCTGGCAGGACCGCAGCGCCGAGCTCCTTAAGGAGGCAGAGCTGGGGATGCAGGAGAGGTATTTATTCAAAGCGAGCGACGAGTACGAGTCCCACTCGCTCCCCGCGGCCGAGATAGAGTGCCTCAGGAAGCAAGTAGCCCTTTTTCCGGAGGTAAAGGAGGCCTATTACGCAAGAAAGAAGGTTAAGTATTTCCCGGATTCCCCCTATTTTGTCTTCGGGATCATCACGACGCGGAAATGGTTTGTGCCTGAGTCGAAGAAACGGGTCGACAGCCTGCGGGAACGGCTGGACGCCGACATGAAATTCCCTTACAATACAATGGTGGCATTCTTTGATGCCCGTGAACGTACCCTTTTTCCTATAAAGAAGATAAAAAAACTCGAAAACTCGAGGATATACCAAAGGTAACATGCCCATACTGATCGACGGCTGGAACATGGTCCGCCAAGAAGGCTCAGGGATTGATTATGACGACGCTCTGGCCGGCGCCGCGCACCTGATCGCTATCCTGGAGAAGTTCCAGGAGACGCATGCCGACCCGATTACCGTCGTTTTCGACAGCAAGAATGAATATCTCGATATACCGAACAGGAGCACGGCGAAACTGCATGTCGTCGCGGCCCGGAACGCCGATAGCTGGATCAAACGCCACATAGACAGCATCCCGCCGCGCCAGCGCCGCAACCTGCGCGTCGTCTCCTCCGACCGCTCGCTGTATTTTTATGCGAAGGATGCACGGGCGACACCAATGAAATGCGAGGAGTTTTGGAGTAAGATATGAAGGAAGAGTTAGGCATCCAGCCGCTTGACGGGATCATGGTGCGGCTAGGTTTTTCAAACTCGGATCTTGTTAAAATTTCCACTGAGCAGTTGTCACATAAGATGGTGCAAAAGGGCCGCAAGGGGAGGCGGTTAACCCCTAATATTCAACATAAGATCTTGAATGCACTTCGCGCGCTAAAGCCGGAAGATAATTTTGCAATTAAAGATATTTTTAATTATTAAGGATGCGAGGGCAATACCGATGAAATGTGAGGAGTTTTGGAGTAAAATATAGGCAGAAAAATAGTTGAAAGAAAATGCCTCCTTTTAGCGTCTATTGTAAAAGGGAAGCAAAGAAACCTTACATTGACGTATGAATATGGAGGTGCTAAAATGAACTTGGTAAATGAGACCTTAGGAGGATTTCCTACCGCAGAAATGGCTACTATTCCTTACGCAACTCAAAAAAAGCAAGCATTCAAGCATATTCGAAATATCATAAGTGAGCCCTACTTTGTAGATGAGAAACAAAAATTCACGCTATTTAAAGGCGATTGCTTGGATATCTTATCTCGTATTCCAGATAATTCAATAGATATGATTTTTGCAGACCCCCCTTATTTTTTATCAAACGGAGGTATGTCCTGTCATGCCGGGAAACGGGTTTGTGTTAATAAAGGTGATTGGGATAGATCAAAAGGCATAGACGAAACTCATAAATTTAACTTGGAATGGCTAAAACGTTGCCAAAATGTTCTCACTAAAAATGGAACTATTTGGGTTAGTGGCACATCTCATGTTATTTATTCTATTGGCTATGCAATGCAACAACTTGGTTTTAAAATCCTCAACGATATAGCATGGGATAAAATAAATCCTCCACCTAATTTATCATGCCGATATTTTACGCATGCGACCGAAACTATTATTTGGGCTGCGAAAAATAAAGATAGCAAGCATTGTTTCAACTACAGTTTAATGCGCAAAATGAATAATAATAAGCAAATGAAGTCGCTGTGGGCTATTACGGCTCCGAAAAAAGAAGAAAAGTTATTTGGAAAACATCCTACCCAGAAACCATTAGCTCTTTTAGAGCGGATAATCTTAGCATCAACAAAAGAATACGATATCGTACTTGATCCATTTACTGGGTCTTCCACTACAGGGATTGCAGCGTATAAATTTGATCGTCATTTTATAGGAGTCGATAGAAACGAAGAATATTTAAGTCTTTCTATTAAACGTTTTAATTCCGAACAAAATGCTAAGCGAGGTAAAGAAGAAGTAAGACTTGCGGAGAATAATATTGAAAAACTTATCGCTGTATAAGAAATGTTTAAAGGTTGGCACGATCGATGGCGTCTTAGATAAGTTTTTAGATACATGCCTTGAATCTAATATGACATTTTCTTATTTTTGTGATTGGGATAAAATTAAAGAAAATGTTGCAAAATACACTTACGAGATAAATATACTCAACTATCTTATAGGAGCATCTGATATAAAGGTTAAGTTGTGTGAAATACTTAAAAAAAATCCAGAAACCTTAAAAGTTCTTCCGCTTATCATCGCTGTTAGAGACTTAGATATAGCTGTAATAAGAGACCCAGCGAATCCCATTGCATCTTTTAAAAAGTATAGTTTTAATAAAAAGTCTTTGAGCGATTCCGAAATCAAAGAAGCAGTTTCTTTTTGCGATAACTCTGGCATATTGTCTCTTTTTTCAGAGTTTAAAATTAAAGATTTGAGAGATTATCTTCTTGGTGTAGAGACCGGGTTAGATACCAATGCTCGAAAAAATAGAAGTGGTTCAGCTATGGAGGCGTTGGTTGCTCCTATCCTTAGTAAAATTAGAAATGTCCAAATATATTCCCAAAAGACTTTCAAAAGTATAAGTGATATAAAAGGCATCCCCAAATGCGTTGGAATGGAAGAACGGAAGTTTGATTATATTATAAAAACAGCCTCATTATGCTATAACGTCGAAGTTAATTACTATTCGGGCCCAGGATCTAAGCCTCAAGAAATAGTAGATTCATATATTAATAGAAATAATGAGCTAATCAGATCTGGATGGGGCTTTATTTGGATTACAGATGGTGCGGGATGCTGGAGAAATCAGGTAAATCAGATAAAAAAGGCTTTCAATAATATCGATTATGTCCTCAACTTATCATTTGCGCAGAGTGGTTTATTGCAAGATATATTAAATAAGTAAAACAAAATCGAGTTAAAAAAATGCAATGGAAAGAGCTATTAAAAGTACTTGTTACTAAGTGGCAGGAATATATTGTATGGCTTATGGCCAATATGGGTGGTATTTTAATTTCATATCTGGCTGTTGCGGTTATTTGGATGGTGCTAAAGCGTTCGAGCCTTTTTATGCCTGGATATGACATATTTTTAGTAACAGGCGCAATTTCTTTAGCAGTTTCCGGTGTGTCATATATACGATTAAAATCTGATCAACAAAAAGAAATCGGACTTTCATCCGTGTTAATATTTTTATGGATACTTCTTCTTATGTCTATATTTGGGATTTTAATATGTCTCGGCCTAGAGTGTCCATCGGCATCGTTTAGATTATGGATAATAAGTATAGTAATATTCTTTGGTTGCATGATTTGCTCCTCACTTATTTGGCTAAATGAACAAGGAATTGAAATGGATAAAGAAAAAGAACCAGAAACGCCTCCAGAACCAAAAGGACTTGCAGGCGAAACAAACGCTCTACCAAAAATATAAGGGCAGAACCATGAATTTTATTGAAATACCTGTGATAAAAGTGAGTCAATCCAGTTGGAATATGTACGTAGGAGTGATGCGCGCAAAAGATTTATATAGTATTGCAGAAGTTGATCGTATCCGCTTGGAAGGACTTAAAATTCCAAAATATGCAGGTTATCAAAGAGCTTTAGCAGAAGATAGAGTAGACTCTATCAGAGATTACTTATCTACTCCAAATAGTACTTTTCCAAATGCCATAATTGTTTCAATCGATTCAGAGTACATTGAAAACTGGGATGACATAGAACAAACAAAATGTAGTATATTAAAACTAGTAAATGAAAAAGGTGCTGCTCGCATAATTGATGGTCAGCATCGTTCAGCAGCACTAGATGCTGCTGAAGAAAATTTCAATGTGATAGTTACGGTATTTATTGATTTAGATATTTTTAAATGTGCGCAAATATTTTCTAAAATTAACAGTACCCAAAAAACCGTCAATCCATCGATAGCATTTCAACTGTTTGGGTATTCTAATTTTCGCAGTCCACAAAAAACTGCTCATGACATTGCAGAAATATTAAACACTACAGAAGGATCGCCGTTTTATAAAAAATTACTGATGTTAGGCACCAAAGATGAATGGAGTCAGGGGAGACTAAGCCAATCAACCTTCTGTAAGCATTTAATGGATCTGTATACTAAGAATTGGGAGGAAGATGAAAATAGGCTATTGCGTTCTGAAAAACTAGAAATATATCCTAACTACCCGCTGAGAGAATTATTTGTATATGAAAAAGATAAAGAAATTATGAAAATTATTTGGAAATATTTTTACAATATTGCTAAAACGTGGGAGACTCAGTGGAACGATAAAACCGGCAGATCAATTTTAATTAAAACAACTGGCTATGCGGCATTTATTGCCGTATTGAAGAAATGGCTGCTAAGTTCCAGGAAAGAAGAAATCTTGGAAGATAAAGGAGTTGACATAGCATTAGGTAAAATAAAAACAGCATATGAGACAGAAAAAAAAGAGTTTCTCCAAAAGAATTATCCAGCTGGCCTTGTTGGAGTCCAGTTATTACGTGAAAGCTTATTAGCCGATTTAGAGTTATAAAGACAAAATTAGTTAAGAGGTGCCGTTGTGGCTAAAGTAATATCAGAAAGATTTGTCCGGCGCTCAATAATCAATTATTTAGCTCGCAAAGGCTGGGATCGCGGCTTACGCGAAAAAGAGACCGCAGAACACGGTGTCGATATTAAAGTCCGGCACAATAGATATTCCCGCTATTTCTTTATTGAAACTAAAGGAGAATCAACCAGTAAGTCCGCTAAATCAGTTAGGGAGACAGCATTCGTCTATTCTCTTGGCCAGATAATTACACGCATGAAAACTGGAAATGCCCGTTACTACTATGGCATAGGTTTGCCCGAACCAGCCGCCAAAATTGCTATAAGACGTATACCTTGGCAAGTTGCAAAAAAACTCCTTCTTTATATATTCTCTGTCAACCATACCGGAAAAGTTAGACAACATTCTTGGCAAGATTTGAGAAAGCAAGCCAAAGAATAATAGGCAATTGCACAAGAGCAGCTATGGACTTATAAAAAAGGGACAGATTGCAGAGTGTTCCCAAGAGATGCGACCCTACAAGCGTTGTTCGACACATAGTATATAGTTAAATTATTTAGGCAACCCTCTAAATTTAAAAGGTTGCCTTATTTGTTAAAGGGTTTATTAAAAAGTAGGATTATTTGGAAATAAGTAAACCAAGGCTTAAAATCAAGTATCCAAGAACAAATTCTATATGTCATAAAATAAAGTATTAAATATAGTAAGCAATGGTTAATAGTAAGCTATAAAACAGTCATATTTTGTCATCAAAAAATTTAATGTATATAATTATTTTAGAATTATCTTGACATATAATAAAATATATGCGATAATTGTCTCAAATACAAAGAGTTAAATCGTTGGTTACTAATGTAAATTAATATGGAATAAAAAAAGGAGTTAAAATGAAAAATAGTAAAGAAATAATTGAGGAGATTGAAAACCTTTTGATGGAGTTAAAAAGTTCTTTGTCCATAAAGCAAGATTATCCACAAGGGAAAGGAACAAAGGCATCGTCAGTAAAAGAGGGTTTTAGTGGATTAACAAAAGAAGTATTTGACCTTGTTAAAGAAGGATATTTTGAAAAGCCTAAAACAATATCTGATATTCAGAAAAAACTCCGAGACGAGGGGACTAGTAAGCCAACCACCTCACTTATGAAACCTATTTTACTGCTTGTGAGAAAAAAAATACTCGGTAGAAACAAACCAGAAAAAGGTGTATACAAATATTATCAAAGGGGAAAATAATGAATAAAGACGCAAAGCAGATAGCCGATCAAATCGTAACCCTTGTAAATGAATTGGTAGAATTAGCTGGGGGTAAGATTAGAATAAACACAAAGGAACAGCAGCCGGGTTTAGGAAAAAAAGAAAAGGATATGTCGGGCGCAACAGGAGGGCTTAGGATTTTGGTTGAAGAGGAATATTTTGATAGCCCAAAACAACTGCCAGAAATTATGGAGCGGCTTAAACAAGAAGGTCGGCACTATTCAAATGCGACTATTTCAATGGGGTTGTTGAGCTTAGTTAGAAAACGAAAATTGATTCGATTTCGTGACAAGGGAGACAAGAAATGGAAATATGCAAAAAGGAGGTAACCGATGAATAGCAAGGAAGAGCAAAGGCGAATTATAAAAAGATTGGAACGCTTAGAAAAAGCAGTTTTTAGTTCAACCACTAATGTTAGTTGTTTAGGTAAAACATCTAAAGCCAACATAAAGAATAGCTTGCCAGATTTAATTTTAATGATGCGCGACCGAGGTATATTTAAACAACCAAAAAGTGCTAGTGAAGTTCATAAAGAACTTTCACAAATATACCATTGTGAGCTTGACAGGGTTGACACCGCTTTAAGAAGATTGAAGGCGAGAAAAAAATTAAGGGTTGCCAGTAAGACTATAAAAGGGGAAAAAATTCTTGCCTATGTCTGGTAGATTGTTAAAAGAAAAAGCTAGAAATCTTCAACTGCAAGAAGGAAGCAAGCACCAATTTATTAGAAACCTTATAATAAAAGGTTTTTTTGACTCGCCTAAAACAACGCAAGCTTTGATTACTGAGATTCGATGCACTTTTGGAAGAAAATTAAAGCCAAATGAAGTACAAAGCTATATGAAGAAGTTTATGGCCGAGGGTGTTCTTCACGCTATTAGGCCAAAAGGTTATCAGGGTAACTTTTGGTTCTTAACTAGCATGACAAAAGAAGAAGCATTACGGGTTGTTGCTAAAACCAGAAAAATACTAAAAGTCGAAGAAGAGTTGTTTTCGGTTCGATTACTTAAAAAACTTAAGAAGGATTTTGAAATAGAGCTCAAGGATTTAAAGAATAATTTCGGCGAAAGCGGGACATGTAGCGCTTTTCTATTTCGAAAGATTTTGGAAAAATTAATTTATTTAGTTTTTGCTAAGCAAGGTATTGTAGCTAGAATAGAAGACAAAACTAAAGCTGGAGGATTAGTTGGGTTAGAAGATATGATTAATAAAGCATCTTCGGAAAAAATTTATGGCATTCATATTTTAACACCCAAGACGGCAAAAGAAATTAAAGGGATAAAATTCTTAGGAGATACGGCTGCTCATAATCCTTTAATAAATGTTGATATGAAAACTATTATTCCGCAGATGCCATATATAATTACTGCAATTGAAGAGCTATCAAAACATCTATGATAAAGGATCTCGCATAGAGAAGGAACAGACTTGAGAAGAAGTTGATGCGCCGTCCTCCAATTACAAATCTTACTAAAATAGACAGATTAAATATTAAAGTATACGGTCTAATCGTATGTTTACCGACCGCAAAACCTCCGGAGAGGAGCTGTCTTCAGCCTAAAAAATTACGCAGCGTGATTTTGTTTGCACCGGCATAGTGCGAAGGAGGTGATGGAGGTCAAACAATGATGCCGGGCAAGCGGTAAAGATAAACGAGCAGGGGACCCCACGGGGGTTACCCCGATAAGCGCGGTCAAATCTCGCGGAGATTTGCCCTGTCGGGCCCTGCGGGTAAATTTTGCTACGCAAAATTTAGTAAGGGGAGAGAAGCAGATGGGTAAGTATGTCATTTTTGGAGTGTGTTTTTTGGCAGCATCGGTAGGCTCGGCGGTGATATTGACGAACGGGATGGTGAAGTTCAAGAAGGCCTCGGCAGAGGTGATAAACGTCACCGGCTCCGCCGAGAAGAGGATAACGTCGGATTACGCGGTCTGGACGGCCGAGTTCTCGGCGCGGGACCCGCAGATGAAGGCCGCGTTCGCCAGGTTAAAAGAGGACACGGCCAAGGTCAGGGCCTACCTCGCGTCCAAAGGGATGACCGAGGGCGAGACGATCGTTTCGCAGGTGGAGACGGCGGTTATCTACAAGAAGAACGAGAAGGGCATCGCCACCAACGAGATCGAGGCCTATAACCTCAGCCAGGGGATAGAAGTGCGCTCGGCCGACGTCGCCAAGATAACCGCCGTGTCGCGCGAATCGACGGGCTTGATCGAGCAGGATATACGGTTCGTTTCGCACCCGCCGCAGTATTTTTACACCAAGCTGGCGGAGCTGAAGCTCGAGATGCTCGGCATGGCATCTGCGGATGCCAAGAAACGGGCCGAACAGATAGCGTCAGCAGCCGGCAACAGGGTCGGCAGGATACGCTCGGCGGATATGGGCGTCTTCCAGATAACGCCGGTCAATTCGACCGAGGTCTCGGACTGGGGCAGCAACGATACCTCATCGCTCGAGAAGAAGGTCTTCGCGGTCGTGCATGCGGATTTTGCGATAACGGAGTGAGATCCCGTTCCGGGATCTCTAAAATAGTTGAAAGTTTTGCGCCTCCTTTTACGTCTATTACTGTGAAAGGAGGCGCTTCATGGCTGTAAAAGGCATATTGACATCCGGCCCGGGATCGGTTAAACTATGTATAGGTAAGGAAGTAAGAAAGTAAGGAAATGGAGGATAACATGACCGTAGTCGGAATGTCAAAGATCACATCAAAAGGGCAGGTTACTTTGCCGGCCGCAGTAAGAAAACTGCTTAAGCTCGACAAGGGCAATTGCGTGGCGTTTTGCATTGATAAGGCAGGGATAATCCTTTCCCAGTGCAAGATAAGCGTCGAGCCGTCGGCTTTCACAGCCGAGGAATGGCGCAAGATCGAGCAGCTGGCCGGCGCAAAAGGCAAAATATTCGCATCTGCCGAAGAAGCCAAGAAGCATATCAGGAGTTTATGAGATATGAGTTCAAGCCATCGTTCGAAGACTCTATCAAGAAGTTAAGTTCCGAAGAAAAAGAAAACATAAAACTTGTCGCGATACAAGCGATCGATATATTAAGCCAAAGCGCGCTAGTTAAAAAGGGAATGGGCCTGAAGCGTCTTAAAGACGATTATTGGGAGATCAGATGTGGAATCAAAATGCGGGTAATTTTCAGGTGGAATGGTGATTTGATTGAATTCATTTTAGCAGGTAGTCACGATAAAATTAGAATATATCTGAAAACTTGATGTTCCAAATTGGAACATCAAATATGAGGTGCCAAAAAGGCACCTCAAGATGAGATTCCAAAATGGAATCTCAAAAATAGTTGAAAGTTTTCTCCCTCCTTTAGCGTCTATTGAGCTAGAGGAGGGAGTTTTTATGGGCAAACTGGTTAAGCAGGAGATAGTAAGGCAGAAGATCTTTGTCATACGGGACAAAAAGGTAATGCTAAGCGTGCATCTGGCTGAGCTTTACGGGGTAGAAGTGAGGGCGCTGGTTCAGGCAGTAAAGCGCAATATCGAAAGGTTTCCTTCGGATTTTATGTTTCTCCTTACAGATCAAGAGGTTACAATCTTGAAATCACAAATTGTGATTTCAAGTTGGGGCGGAGTGAGGAGAGAAAATCCTTATGCTTTTACAGAGCAAGGGATAGCAATGCTCTCCAGCGTACTGCGCAGTAAGAAGGCAATTCAGATGAATATTGCAATAATGCGTGCATTCGTAAGGCTTAGAGAGTTATTGATCGAGCACAAAGAACTCGTTCAGGAAGTTAAAGAGCATGGTAAAATATTGGGCGAACATGGGCGGCATATTACGGCGATTTATCAGCTTATAGATGAATTAATGGCCCCGCCGGAAGAGAAACCGAAACGTAAAATAGGCTTCCTTGTGGATGATGAGAAAGATAAAAAGAAAACCGGGAGATCCTAACTTTAGTGAATTAAAGAGGTTGTAATCTTGAGGTCACAATTTGTGACCTCATTTTTTTGAAAGTTTTTTGCCCCCTTTTACGTCTATTACAATAGGGCGGTAAAAAGACGTATTGACAATACAAGTTATAACTTGTATACTTAAGGAGGCATGGATGGCTTACGAGGTATATTACTTCCTGGACCATAGGGAAAGGAACCCGGTTAAAGAATTTGTTATCAGCCTTTCAAAAAACGAGAGAACTAAATATTTTGCGCATCTCGCAGCACTTTTGCATGAAGGGCCGAATCTTAAGCGTCCAATGGCAGATTATTTGGGAAACGGTATTTATGAACTACGCCCGAAGAGAAACCGGATATTTTATTTCTTTTTCCTGAAAGATAAAGTAGTTCTTCTTCATGCGATCAAGAAAAAGACGGATAAGATCCCAAAAGGAGACCTGGCGATATGTCAAAGAAGAAAAGTAATAGTCGAAGTATATCAAAAACTAGAAAAAGCAGAGCTAAGGGAGAGCATATGAAAAAAATTGTCTTAGAGAACGTTAATATCCATTTGCAAGAAGAGCTGAAAGATGAAAAGTTTAGGATATTATACGAGAAAGAATTGGCAAAAGTAATGCTTGCCCAGAAGATCGCCGAGATGAGGGAGGAGAAAAAACTCAACCAGTCCGAGCTTGCTAAAAGGATGAACGTTTCCCAGCAATTTATTTCGCAGATCGAGAGAACCGAACAGGATAACCTTACTTTGAACACCTTATTGAAGATTGCCAAATCACTCGGCAGGAGCGTGAAAATATCTTTTCCAAAGATGTCAAAAAAGGATTCATGTTTGATCGTAGAGTAATGGTAATATAAAGCATGTCCAAAAAGCTTAAATGCCTCGCGCCGATAGTCGATTCACGGACGAGAGTGCTGATACTCGGGTCGTTCCCCGGGCCCGCAGGCGGCCGGGGGCAAGCCCGGTTATGCGGCAAAGATAAGGGTGCTGAAAAAGAAGGGTCTCGGCCTCTGGGACGTCATCGGCTCGTGCCGCAGGGCAGGGAGCTCAGATAATAATATCAAAAATCCTAAATTTAATGATATACTATCGCTGTTAAAGGCGCATCCGAACATCAAAACGGTATGCTTCAACGGCAAGAAAGCGGAAAGTATGTTTTACAAGGCGTTCAACAAACTCCCAGCCGGTGTAATTTTCAGGTCGCTTCCCTCCACGAGCTCCGCGAACGCGCAACTTACACCAAATCAAAAGAAAAATATCTGGGACCGCGCATTCCGCGCCGCACTTTGCAGATGCTTGGTCATATTGTTTTGCAGCGCGACGCTGGCGGGCTGCGCGTCGCTTCCCGTGCATAAAGGCCCGTCATATTCCCTCGATGACATCTATAAACGCCTGGACTATAAAACAGACGGCGACTACAGGGTGGTCGACATCTTTTACGCAACGAGCCGGCAGGCCGGTACGTCCAAACTGGCCAACGAGACGACATATGGTACCCTGGACATCAGGATAGACCCGAGGGTGAGGATAGGGGCGATGCTGCCGGACCAGCTCAAGAAGAAGGGCATAATCGAGCTCCAGAAAACAAAAAAACTGGACCCGGACGCTTTCACGAAGCAGTTGTCCGAAGCGGTGCAGGCGTCTCCCCATAAGTCCCTGCTCGTGCTTGTATTCGGCTATAAGGACGGCTTTGAGGCCACGGCGATGAAGGCTGCGTATTTTGCTTACCTGCTTGATGTCAATACGCCCGTGTTATTGTTCGATTGGCCGGGCGACCAGCCGGTCAGCATCGGAGGTTACGTGAAAGCCCAATCCCTGGCTGCCGCTTCCGGGCCGCACCTGGCGGAAGTCCTGGCGAAGGTCGTCCGCGAGGTCAAGCCGGAAAAACTCTGGATAGAGGCGTCGAGCCTCGGCTGCCAAGTGGCCTGCGACGCGTTTGACAAGCTCTATACGCAATCCGATTTTGCCGATGAGGATATCGAGATCGACCATGTCATACTCGCGGCCCCGGACATAAGCAGCAATGAATTCGATAAAAAATTCAAGGATGAGTTTGCGGCCATGTCGAAGAAATTGACCGCGTACGTCTCTTCCGATGATGACGCCCTGCTGATGAGCGGGATAATCGACGGGGAGAAGAAGCTCGGGCGCACGAAATTAAGGGTCAAGGACCCCGGCCAGCTCGAGGAAGCGAGGGGCCTGCTCTACCTGAAGTCCCTGGACCCGGAACGTTTCATGATGATCGATGTGACCGCGATAAATAACGCGAGCTTCAAGCACGGCTATTACCTCGAATGCCCGGAATTTTACGATGATTTTTATATGCGTATCTTCGACACCCGGCCGGGCATAAACAGGCATCTCTATCTCCTGAAATACAGCGACGGCACGGATTACTGGGTAATGCAGGGCTCGAAATAGTAAAAGGTATGGTATCAGGGGGACGTAAACCAACATCGAGAGGAGAAGCATGAAAAAGTTTATCAACTGCGTTGTACTGTTGGCCGCGGCGCAATTATTGTTGTCACCGGCTTCTTATTGCAAGGACACTTCAGGCGAGCCCGCCGCGCCCCCGTATGTCATCAAAAATATCACCGCATCCACCGACTATAATAATAACCGCGTAGAAAAAGCCATCGACGGCAAACCTATCACGCGCTGGGAGTCCGAATGGAAGGATAACCAGTGGCTGCAGGTCGAGTTCGAGGCTCCCGTCAAGCTTTACGGCATCGGGATAAAATGGGAAACGGCCGCGGCATTCCGTTATGCCGTCATGGGTTCGAATGACGGGAACCTGTGGGACACGCTCGCGGCGGTCGAGGACGGCAACGAAGGCGAAGACATGAAGATCAATTTCAAGGAACCCGCGGAATACAAATTCGTGAAGATAGACATGTTCGACAGGGCGACCGCCTGGGGGTTCTCGGTGTGGGAGGTTGAATTCAAGGCCGACAAGCCGTACAAGAACCTCCCCAAGAGGGCGTCGATACCCAAGGGCAAGACGTTCTTCTCGGTGATGCAGAAGGACGGAAAATACTGGCTTGCCGATCCGGCCGGAAAACCGTTCATCGCGAAGGCCGTGAACGTGGTCCTCAGCAACGACGGCGCCGTGCTGCAGAATTCCGAATATTATGACGTCTTCAAGAATTACAAGGACAACCAGGACTGGGCGAAGAACACGGTCAAGCGGCTAAAGAAATGGAAGTTCAACACCATCGGGTGCTGGTCCGACCCGGCGACGTTCTTCTACGATATGCCTTTCACGGTGATAATGAATATCCCTTCGACCTCAGACCACCGCCTGGCCGACGTATTCGACCCGATGTTCAGGGAGAATGCCGACGCGGCCGCGGCGAGCAAGTGCAAACGTTTCAGGGACGCGAAGTACCTGCTTGGGTATTTCATAGATAACGAGCTTCCGTGGTACGGCGATGTCGGCTGGTCCACGGGCCACGCGCCTACGCTGATAGAAGAATATGTGAAACTCCCGGACAGCGCGCCCGGAAGGCTGAAACTCGCGGAGTTCCTGAAGGAGAAGTATAACCTCACGATAGACGAATTCATGAAGGTCCGCGGCGCGCAGGCGAAGGAGGCCCGCGAGGAATTTGCCGGTATCGTCGCCGAGGAATATTTCTCGGTCATAACGTCGGCTATAAGGAAGTACGACACGAACCACCTCATACTCGGCGTTCGCTTCGCGTGCAACGCGCCTGACGGCGTCGCGATAGCGTGCGGCAAGTATTGCGACGTGGTATCGGTCAATTATTACTGCAAGAACATGAAAGTCGACAGGCAGCTCTTCGATAATTATTATTTCCTTACGAAGAAGCCGGTAATGATAACCGAGTTCTCGTACCGCGCGATGGAGAACCGCAGCGGAGACAGGAACAACAAGGGCGCCGACGTGACCGTCAAGACCCAGGCCGACAGGGCCGAGGGTTTCAACAAGTACGTGACGCAGATGATGGAGTTCCCGTACATGGTCGGTTACAGCTGGTTCCAGTACTTCGACCAGTCGCCGCAGGGCCGCAGCTTCGACGGAGAGAACAGCAATTACGGCATCGTCGACATCAAGGACCAGGAATACGAGTTGTTGACCGCCGAGATGAAAAAACTGAACCCGGCGGCGGATACGATACATAAGAAATCGGCGCTCGGGTATCCCGAGGCGGCCGTCAAGACGGGCGGCTACGCGAAGGTCAATAATAAAGACGTGAAGCGCGAGAGCGCGCCTTTCTGTGTTATCAGCGGCGTAAATACCGGGCGGCTGGGTGTCTGGAAGGACGGCTCTTCCTCGGCGAAGTTGGTCTTCGTCAGGGACCAGGCGGAAGACGGCGCGGCGCGGCTTAAAGTCGCGGTCGAGACCGGCAGCGGATGGGGCTGCGGTTTCGGCGTTCCGTGCGACGTGAAGACGAAGAATGCCGACGGTACTTTCGACCTGCAGGGGTATAAAGGCATCAGGATAAAGATGTCGGTTACGGAAGGCCTGCCGTTCTCGCTCTTCCTGAACGAGTCCGGCGCGGACGAGATGGGCAAGCCCGAATATAAGGGGATCAACGGCGCCGACGGCGAGAGCTTTACGTCCGAGCCGAACAGCGGCTCAGGCAATATAGAGGTGTTTGAATATCCGTTCGACCAGTTCACCGTCCGCTCCGTATATGGGAACCAGAGCGGCAACAAGATGCTTGACCTGCAGTCCGTGCGCAATATCGACCTGTATTTTCCCGGCAACTCCGGCGACGGCACCTGCGATATTTATGAGGTCACGCTGTATTAAATGAACGAAGAAGCCCGCATATCCGCCTTCAGGCGGATAAGGGATATCCCGTACGCGATCGTCGCCGCGATGCGAGACCCCGCGGTGGGCCCGGCGATGATGCTCAAGGAGAACCGCGGCTCATGCAACCCGAAGCATGTCCTGCTTGCGGACGAGTTCAGGAAGCTCGGGCTCGAAGTGAAATACGCGAATTATTCTTTCAGTTGGGACGACCCTGCGGTAAAATATCCGCCGGAGCTGAGGTCGCTCACGAAGATGATACCGCCGGGTAACCACCTCGCGATAAAGGCGCTTATCGGAGGCAGGTGGGTGCTTGTCGACGCGACATGGGACCTGCCGCTGAAGAAGGCCGGTTTCCCGGTAAACGAGGACTGGGACGGAATAAGCGATACGAAGAACGCCGTGACGCCGGTAAATGAAGTATTGCATGATACGATTGAAGAACGCGTGAAATACGATGTTGCGCTGCGCTCCCGCAATACCGAAGAGCAGAGGGCGGCATATGCCGAGTTCGCGGAGAAGTTAAATGAGTGGCTGGAGGTGATACGTGCGTAGACCTGTCCCTTTTTTACACGTCCCCAAGTGGCACGTCCCCTTTTTATTTTTATTGGTTATTTTCGGAGGATGTATGGCAAAGTCCGAGGCTGCGGCCGTTAAGATGCCTATCTATGACGCGAGGGCGGGCGTGGTGAAAGAGGTACTGAAGGTCGAGAGGACCAATGCCGAATGGAAGAATGTGCTGACTCCCGAGCAGTACAGGGTCACGCGGCAGAGGGGCACGGAGAGGCCTTCCGGCACCGCCTGTGAATTGCCCAAGGATGAAGGGCTTTATGAATGCGTCTGCTGCGGGACGGACCTGTTCGGCACCGCGGCGAAATACGAATCCGGGACGGGCTGGCCGAGCTTCTATAAGCCGGCAGCGCCCATTAATATAGACCTGAAAGAGGACCTTGATTTCGGAATGGAGCGCGTGGATGTCACCTGCGCCCGTTGCGGCGCGCACTTAGGCCATGTCTTTGATGACGGGCCTATGCCGACAGGGAAGCGCTATTGCATCAACGGTGTCGCGCTGAAGTTCGTCAAGGGCCCGTATAAGCCCGCGCAGCTCGCGATATTCGCGGCGGGCAATTTCCGGGAGGCAGAAGAATCTTTCCGGGCGCTCAAGGGCGTCATATGGACAAGGGCCGGATATGTCGCCCGCATGGAAGCGGTCCAGGTATTGTTCGACCCGTCGACGATCACTTACAGCCAGCTGCTCGATGTCTTCTGGAAGATGCCCGGCCCGGCCGCCGTCTTCTACCGCAATATGGAGCAGGATAAGCTTGCCAAGGAATCGAGGGACCGGCTCGAGAAGTCGGGAAAATTAAAAGGGAAGATAACGGTGCAGATAACGAAGGCGGGGGTTTTCTACCCGGCCGAGGATTTCCACCAGCAGGACCTGCTTAAACACGGCTTGCCTCCACAGCGCAAGTAATTTGTGGTATAATATCCCCCAAAATCAAAGGAGCCCTGCAATGGACAATGAGAGAGTCATTCTGCCGTTAAGTGACATCCCGAAAGCCTGGTACAACATCATGCCCGACCTTCCGGAGCAGCTGCCGCCTTCGTTGAACCCGCAGACGGGAAAGCTCCTCGGGCCCGCGGACTTGGCGCCCATATTCCCGATGTCGTTGATAGAGCAGGAGATGAGCAGCCAGCGCTGGATAGATATTCCCGACGAAGTCCTTGATGTATATAAGATATACAGGCCGACGCCGCTCAAAAGGGCGGTCCGCCTCGAGAAGGCGCTCAAGACGAATTGCAGGATATATTATAAGGACGAGAGCGTATCGCCAGCCGGAAGCCATAAACTGAATACCGCTATCGCGCAGGCATATTACAATAAGAAAGAAGGCGTCAAGCGCATCTCGACCGAGACCGGGGCGGGGCAGTGGGGTTCCGCGCTTTCCTTCGCGTGCAATACCCTCGGCCTCAAGTGCACGGTCTATATGGTCAAGGCAAGTTATTACCAGAAACCGTACCGCAAATCTTTGATGCACGTCTGGGGCGCCGAAGTCTTCCCGTCGCCTACGAACAGGACGAATTCAGGCCGCGCGGCGCTGGCGGAGGACCCGGAGACGCCGGGCAGCCTTGGCATGGCGATCTCCGAAGCGGTCGAAGACGCCGCCACGCATGATGACACCAAATATTCCCTCGGAAGCGTTTTGAACCACGTGCTGACGCACCAGTCGGTCATCGGCCTCGAGACGAAGAAGCAGCTCGAGCTCATCGGCGAAAAGCCCGATACGCTGATCGCCTGCGTCGGCGGAGGCAGCAACTTCGCGGGATTTGCTTTCCCGTTCGTCCCGGAGAAGCTGAAGGGGCAGAACATGAGGATAATCGCTGTAGAGCCGACCGCCTGCCCGTCGCTCACGAAGGGCGAGTACCTTTACGATTATGGCGACACAGGGAAGCTTACGCCGCTCATGAAGATGTATACGCTCGGCCACAGCTTTATCCCGGCGGGCATACATGCCGGCGGGCTCAGGTACCACGGCGTCGCGCCGCAGGTATCGCTGCTGGCGAAGAAGAAGGTCATAGAGGCGAAGGCCTACTCGCAGAACCCTGTCTTCGAGGCGGCGATCATGTGGGCAAGGACCGAAGGGTTCCTGCCTGCGCCCGAGACATCGCATGCGATACGCTGCGCGATAGACGAGGCGAAGAAGAACGACAAGAAGGTCATTGTCTTCAATTACAGCGGCCACGGACATTTCGACCTCTCCGCTTATGATGCTTACCTCGAGGGCAAGCTTGAGGACTACGAGCATCCCGAAGAGAAGATAAAAGAGGCGATAAAGAAGATTCCCGAAATTGGGAACGCATAGAGGTATGTCCCCTAAGTGTATGGCCCCTATATATAAGTTTATAGACGATAATGGGACGTTCACCGTAAAGGACCCGCAGAGGTTCAGCCTGTATTTTCCGCTGACCGACCGGGAAGGGCGGATATTGAGCTCGATAAGCCCGAACCTCGGCGGGGACATCAAGCGCGACAACGACCGTTTCCTGACGCCGCCCGCCGGCATCGAGGACATCCGCAGCAACCTATTCTGCCGCCGCGATTTCTTCATCAAAGCCGGCGGCCATGTGATCAGGCTGTCATCCCCGCATGACGACGTGCTCGAGGCGGGATTCCTATACCATAAAGTGACAAAGAGGGCGGCGGGGCTGAAGATCGAGATACTAAGCTTCGTCCCGTTCGACATGCCCGTCGAGGTCATGCAGGTGCGCGTCACAAATGACAGCGGCAAAGATATCGATATCACCCCGACCTCGTTCATCCCGTTATTCGGCCGCAGCGAGAAGAACATCCGCGACCACAGGCACGTCAGTTCGCTCCTGAACCGCGTCGAGCTCGACAGGCACGGGATATTCCTGAAGCCCACGATGATTTTCGACGAGAAGGGCCACATGGAGAACAAGACGCAGTATTTTGTCCTCGGTTACGAGGGCGGCGGCAAGGCGCCCGTCGGCCAGTTCCCTACGCTCGGGAGCTTCTACGGCGAGGGGGACATGATGTCCCCCGACTCGATATATAAACTTGTAGTGCCGGCTTCGAGGAAGGTCCCGGATTTCGACGGCAAGGAAGCCTGCGGCGCGTTCAGGTTCACGCGCAGGAAATTAAGGAAGGGTGCCGTAGCGGAATACTGCTTGGTCATGGGCATCGAGGAAAAAAGATCCGCAGCACTGAAATATTTTCGAAGGCTCAATTCCCCCGCGAAAGTTGCGAAAAGCCTTTCCGCGACGAAAAAATACTGGCGCAATTACCTGTCGAAGCCTTCGCTCAGGTTCAAGGACGGCGATTATAACAACTGGCTGCTCTGGGTCAAGCTCCAGCCGACCCTGCGAAAATTATTCGGCTGCTCGTTCCTCCCGCATTTCGATTACGGCAAGGGAGGGCGCGGCTGGCGCGATATCTGGCAGGACGCGCTTACGCTTTTGCTGACCGAGCCGAAGAAGGCGAAAGATTTCATATTCCACAGTTTCAAGGGCGTCCGGCTCGACGGCTCGAACGCGACGATAATCACGAAGGACGGCAGGTTCATCGCCGACCGCAACAGGATAAGCCGCGTGTGGATGGACCACGGTATCTGGCCGTACCTGACCACCCGCCTTTACGTCCAGAAGGCCGGCGATGTAAGTTTCATGCTTAAGGAAGCCGAATATTTCCGCGACCACCAGCTGAAGCGCGCGAAGGAGGTTGACAAGGCCTTCAGACAGGCCGATTTCATCCAGCGCGACGGTTCCGGGAAGATATACAAGGGGACCGTGCTCGAGCACCTGCTTATCCAGAACCTCGTGCAGTTCTTTAACGTCGGAGAGCATAACGCGATCCGCCTCGAGAACGCCGACTGGAACGACGGGCTCGATATGGCATCGGACAGGGGCGAGAGCGTGACGTTCAGCTTCATGTACGCGCATAACCTCTGGGACATATGCTCGATCCTCGGGAAGATGAGCGAGAAACACGAAAAGGTGAAGGTCCTCGTCGAACTCCTCCCGCTGCTCGACAGCATGAGCACGCCGGTGGATTATAACGATTACAGGCAGAAACAGAAACGGCTCGATGAATACATGGAGTCGGTAAAGGAGATAAGCGGACAGAAGGTCGAGATCGATATAGCCGGCCTTATAAAAGACCTGCGCAGGAAGGCGGACCATATGTTCGCGTGGCTCGGCGAGAAGGAATGGCTCCCGTCCGCGGGTTTCTTCAACGGATATTATGATAACAGGGGCCGCCGCGTCGAAGGACGGACGAAGGGCGGCGTAAGGATGAAGCTGCAATCGCAGGTATTCGCGATAATGAGCGGCGGGGCCACGGACGAACAGGTCGTGAAGACGTGGGCTTCGATAAAGAGGCACCTGAAGGACCGGAGGCTCGGGGGTTTCCGCCTCGGCACCGATTTCAAGTCGCTTTATATGGAGCTGGGCCGCGCGTTCGGGTTCGCCTACGGCGACAAGGAGAACGGCGCGTTCTTCAACCATATGGTCGTGATGCTCGCGAACGCCCTCTACAAGAGGGGCTTCGAGAAAGAGGGCAAAGAGGTCCTCGATTCGATATACAAGATGGCTACGAGCGACAGGGCGCAGATCTACCCGATGATACCGGAATATTTCAATAACGAGGGCCGCGGGCTCTACTTTTACCTTACGGGCTCCGCGAGCTGGTATATCTATACGCTTATCGAGGAAGTGCTGTGAAGAAGGAATATATCATATTCGCCTGCATCCTTGCCGCACTGCTGATATTGGGCGTCGCAGGGAAGTCGCTCATACTCGGGGCCGCGTTAAACCAGCTTAAGGGCTCTTTCCCCGGATATAAGGTGACGGTCGGGAATACCGAGATAAAGAGCGTCGACCTGATCTCGTTCAGCGATATAGATATAACCAAAGGCGATACCAACAGATACAGGGTAAAGGAGCTGGATATACGGTTCACCCCGTTCACGTTATTCAACAGGACGATACCGAAGATATCCCTGGATAGCTGCAGCATCTACATAAAATCCCCGAAGGGCAAGTTAAAGGAGCTCGTCCGGATCCCGGAGGCGGGGGCGGGCGCGCTCTTCATAGTCGACTCGCTCGAGATAAACGACCTCGTGCTCGATATACACACCGCAGATGTCGGTCTCAACGCGGTCATCCGCGCGGACGCATCGATAAAGAAGGACATATCGTACAACGCCGTCATGAAGCTGAACAGCGTCAACCTCGGCCTCCTGGCGAAGGGCCTCGGAGCCTCTGAAAAAGTGGATATCAGCGGCTCCATGAGCGGCGATATATCCCTGAGCGGGAAAGACATGAGGCTCGACGCGATAAAGGGCGAATTCACCTCCGATGAGTTTGGGGGCACCATAATCATAAAGGATGAGGAGTTCATAAATACGCTGGCGAAGCAGTCGAAACAGCCGGTCGAGATGATCAGGGACAGTTTCAAGCTCTATAATTATACCAAGGGGACGTTATCGGTCTCGAAGGAAAAGGATGCCATATTGCTGCACCTTAAGCTGGATGGGCCGAAGGGCAAGAGGGACCTCACCATAGCGGTACACGAATTTTAAAGGAGGAGCACATGAAGAACAGGATCTTGGCGGCGACAGCGGTATTCTTGGCGTTTTTAGGGGTGGGTTGCGCGTCGGTGCAGGTCAAGGCGCCTAAGGACCCGATAAAGGTCGACATAACGATGCGCTTAGACGTCTACCAGCACGTCGAGAAGGATATCGACGCTATCGAAGACATCGTCTCGGGCAAGAGCGCCCCGAAGCCGAAGGACGGCTCGAAACTGGACCTCTTTTTCACTGACGCTTACGCTGAGGAAGCTATCCCGGCGGATGTCGAGGCGGCGGCGATAGGACGCAGGGACAGGAGAGCGGAGCTTTTGATGCATGAGGGAGAAGGCCATATAGGCGAGAACAGGATGGGCATGGTCGAGGCGAGGTCCTCCGAAGCTCCGGCAGGCCTGGTCAGCGCCGAGAACGCGGACAGGCTGCTCATATATAGGTCGATATCGCAGAAGAACGGCGCCTCGTTAGAGGACGTAGAGAAGCTATATGCAAAGCGCCTGCAGGAAGATGCTCCCCTGGGTACGCCGATAGAGGCAGTAGACGCGGCGGGCAACTACAGCTGGAAGATAAAATAATTGAAGATAGGCGTAAAGGTCAAGGCCGGCTCCGGCAGGGAGAAGGTCGAAAAGATCGATGACGCGAATTACGCGGTATGGGTCAGGGCCAAGCCGGCAGACGGCAAGGCGAACGAGGCGGTCATAAAGGCCCTCTCTAAGCATTTCGATACCGCGAAATCTAACATAACGCTGGTGACGGGCCGCACCTCAAAACAGAAGATATTCTCAATTGCTGTTTAAACTTGTGATATTCGATATAGACGGCACGATAGTCGATGCATACGGCGCGATAGAGAAGAGCATCAACTATACGCTCAAGAAGCTCGGGTATCCGAAGGCGAAGATGTCCGTAGTGAAGCGGATGGTCGGCCACGGCGACAGGAATTTCGTCGATTGCTTCGTAGAGAAGAAAGATTCTGACGAGGGCTTGAAGCTCTATCGCAAGCACCACGAAAAGGCCCTCCTCAGGTATTCAAAAGTCATACCGGGCGCGAGGCAGCTGCTGCGGGGCCTCAAGAAGAAGGGCTATAAGCTCGCGATAGCCAGTAACAGGCCGCCCCGTTACAGCATGATCCTGCTTAAGCACCTGGACCTGCTGAAATATTTTGACGCGGTCGAATGCGCCAGGGACAAGAGCGAGAACAAGCCGAAGCCCTTTTTGATACCTAAGATCCTTAAGAAGCTCAGGATCAAGAAAGCGGAGGCGCTCTACGTGGGCGACATGACGGTCGATGTCCATGCAGGGCACAACGCCGGGGTAAAAGTAGTGGCGGTACTCGGCGGGTCCTCGTCGCACTCCGAACTAAGGAAAGCGGGCCCTTGCGGAATAACCCGCAAGATCTCCGGCCTGCTTCATGTGGCAAAGAAATGCCGAACAAAAATATACTTATAGTTGAAGACGACAGGAACATCTCCAAGCTCATCAAGTTCAATCTTGAGAAGGAGGGCTGCGACGCTTTTGCCGTCCCGAACGGCGAGGATGCCCTCGAACACCTGAAGAGGTTCTCCGCGGACCTCGTGATACTCGATATAATGCTCCCGAAGATGGACGGTTTCGAAGTCTGCCGCCGTATCAAGCAGGACCCCAAGCTTAAAAATATCCCGATAATAATGCTTACCGCGAAGGGCGAAGAAGTCGACAGGATCGTCGGCCTCGAGTTGGGCGCGGATGACTATATCGTCAAGCCGTTCAGCCCGCGCGAACTCACCTTAAGGGTGAAGGCTATCCTGCGGCGCGGAGGGGCGCCTGCCGCCGTAAAGGAAGTATTGAGGGCCGGGGGCATTGTGCTGGATTCGGCCGCGCATAAAGTGACTGCCGGGAAAAAAGGCGTGGAACTCACCCCCATGGAATTCAAACTGCTTGCGACGCTTATGGAACGCAGCGGGCGCGTCCAATCACGGGAGCAGCTGCTGACCGATGTTTGGGATATTGCCGCCGACGTGGACACGCGCACCATCGACACCCACATAAAAAGGCTGCGCGAGAAACTGGGCAAGCCCGGAGACGCGATAAGGACCGTAAGGGGGCTGGGTTACCAGTTCAGGGAAGACGATGAGGATTAAGCTCCACTGGAAGCTGACGATAATATTCTGCATGCTTGGGTCGGTACTGCTCGCGGCGTCATATATGTACCTGAACCCGCAGTTGAAGGCGTTCATAGAAAGGGATATTGAGGACAATCTCAGGAAGGAACTTTTCCTTTCTAAGGAACTCCTGGAGCCGGGCCCCGGCGGTAAGCTTGACCTGAAGGACGCCGATGCCCTTGCCGGCAGGGTCGCTTCCCAGCTCGGATTAAGGGTCACGATAATCGCGCCGGACGGTAAGGTCCTCGGCGATTCGGATATCGAGACCAAGGACCTCGCCGGGACAGAGAACCATCTCGACAGGCCGGAGGTCCGGCAGGCGTTAAAGGAAGGCTTCGGCCATAGCCGGAGATACAGTTATACGCTGAAGAAATACATGATGTACAGCGCGATCGTCCTCGGAGGAGAGCCCCCCGCAGCCATACTTCGCCTCGTAATGCCGGTCTCCTCGATAGCGGAGTTTGAGGCGAAGATGCAGAAGATACTCATAGCGGCCCTGGCCGCCGTTTTCCTGTTCTCCCTTGTCCTCAGCGTTATCGTCTCATCTGCCGTGACGCGCCCGATATCGCGCATATCCTCTACGGCGAACTCGATAGCGGCGGGCGATCTCTCCGCAAGGGCGCTCGTCTCTTCCGACGACGAAATAGGCGACCTGGCGAAGACGCTTAATTACATGGCCGGAGAGATAAGGAGCAAGATCGGGAGGATCGCGTCCGGCGAGGCGAAGCTCGAGGCCGTGCTCTCGAGCATGGTAGAGGGCGTCATAGTCACCGACGAGAAAGGCGCAGTGGTTGTAGCGAACCCGTCAGCGCGCAAGATGTTCTTCATAGATACGAGTCCGGAAGGGAAGACGACGCTCGAGGTCATACGCAATTCGTCGGTGCAGGAGATCGTCGACGGCATCCTGAAGCAGGGAAAGAGGGTGGCGGCCGAAGAGATCAGGCTGAACAAGCCGGACGAGAGGTTCGTGAAGGTAAGCGCCGCCGCCGTAATGAAGGAAGGGGCGCCGGCAGGCGCGCTCCTGGTATTCCACGACATAACAGAGCTAAGGCGCCTCGAAAAGATAAGGCAGGATTTCGTCGCGAACGTCTCCCATGAGCTGCGGACACCGTTATCGAGCATAAAGGGTTATTCCGAGACCCTCATGGAAGGCGGGGTAAAGCAGCCGAAGGAGCAGAAGGAATTCCTCGAGATAATCTACCGCGAGAGCGGCCGCCTCGCGAAACTGATAGATGACATCCTGGACCTGTCCAGGATAGAATCCGGGAAGATGGCCATGGTATTCATGCCGTTGGACGTTGGTCCCGCCGTCAAGAGGGTCTGCGCGATACTCGAAAAACAGGCGGCCTCGAAATCGCTCAGGGTCAGCGTGGAATTACCCGGCGGCCTGCCGCGTATCCTGGCCGACGAAGGCAGGATCTCGCAGGTCCTCCTGAACCTGCTCGACAACGCCGTCAAGTATACCCCGGAAAACGGAAAGATCAGGATCTCTGCCGCTCCCGAAGGGAATTTCGTCCGCATCGAGGTCTCCGATACGGGCGCGGGGATCCCCGAGGCGGACATGCCGAGGATATTCGAAAGGTTCTACAGGGTCGATAAAGCCCGCTCGCGCGAGCTGGGCGGCACGGGCCTCGGCCTCTCGATAGTCAAACATATAGTCCAGGCCCACGGCGGCCAGGTCTCGGTCAAGTCCGCGCCCGAAAAAGGTTCGACCTTCAGCTTCACAATTCCCGCAGTTTAGCCTTCTGTTTTATTCACACAATGTTCACATATCCTCCCTTTGTCCGTCACATTCAAAATATATACTTCTCCTGAAAACAAAAAAGGAGGAGGTGCATGGTGAGACGGGTACTGGCCTGTGTAATACTGGCGGCGGGTATGATCGGTTCTTGTGCTGACGGGTTTTCCGGAGAGGTCGATATCCTCGTCCAGAAACTCGTGGACAAAGGGATACTGACTCCCGGAGACGCGCAGCAGATACTGACCGAGACGAAGGAAGAGGCGAAGAAGGAACTGGCAAAGGGCGAATCGATAACGGTCCCCAAATGGGTACAGGACATAAAGCTTAAGGGAGATTTCAGGTTAAGGTACCAGCATGACAGGGCCAAGCAGGCGGCCGCGACGGCGAGCCAGCGCGACAGGGCGAGGATAAGGCTGAGAGTGGGAGCTGAGACCCGCCTCATAGACGAATTCAAGGTAGGTTTCGGCATAGCGACCGGGACGACCAGCGACCCGCGCTCGACGAACATGACGCTCGGGGATTCGTTCTCCTTCAAGGACATAGTCCTGGATTACGCGTACGGCGAGTATGACCCCGACCTGTCAAATTATATGCAGCCGCTATCGCTCTCCTTGATAGGCGGTAAATTCCCCAATCCGATATGGGAGCCGGTAGACATGCTCTGGGATACGGACATAAGGCCCGAGGGCGTGATGGCTAACCTCGGTTATAAGGTCGACAATAACCTCGACTTCTTCATGAATAACGGTTTCTTCATATTGGACGAAAGCTCCTCGGACAAAGGCGACCCGGTGATGTTCGTCGTGCAGCCGGGAGTGAACTGGAAGATAACGGACAATATAGAGTTCAAGGGAGCGGTAGACAACTACTTCTTCAACGGCGTAAAGGACCATGCCGCCCTGGATTATACGGCAGGCACGAACACGGTTGCGAGGCTGCCCGACCAGAACAGCCGGACAAGCACGGCAGTTTACTGGTACAACTACAACTCTATAGCCCCGAAGATGGAGATCGGGTTCATAGACCCGTTCAAGTTCGCGGGTTTTGACACCGGAGTGCCCTACCTGTCGTTCTTCGGCGAATACGTGAATAACTGGGACCGCGGCTCGCAGGATAACGGCTGGGCCATCGGGAGCAGGATAGGCCACAAGAAGGTCGGCGATAAGGGGCAGTGGCAGTTGAGCTATAATTACCGGTTCCTCGAGAAAGACGCGTGGCTCGATATCTTCCCGGATTCCGATTTCTACGGCGGTAAGACCAACGCGAAAGGCAGCAACGTGATATTCCAGTACGGATTGACAAAGAACTCCCTGGTCAACCTGGAATACTATGACACGAGGGGCATGACCAGGCTCACCAAGAACCCGGGATCATCGCGCCTGCCGGCGCAGGTCATCCAGGCCGACTGGATCGTGAAATTCTAAAAAAGAAAGGGATGAAATGAAAAAACTCGAGCTGTTGCGGGCGGCGGTATCTGCCGCTGCCTGTCTGCTGGTTGCGGCGGGAACGGTATGCGCGGCGGAAAAGGTGGTCGTGGAAGGCTCGACCACAGTCCTGCCGATAGCGCAGAAGACCGCCGAGGTCTTTATGGGCAATAACGGCGATATCGACATCTCCGTAAGGGGAGGAGGCTCGGGGGTCGGGATCGCGTCGCTTCTCGACGGCTCCTGTGACATCGCCGATTCTTCCAGGGCGATGAAAGATACCGAGTACGAGAAGGCGGCCGCGAAGAAGAAGGACCCGAAGTCGTATGTGGTCGCAATGGACGGCATAGCGATAGTGGTCAATAATTCCAACAATATCACCGCGCTGGCCAAGAAGCAGGTCAAGGACATATATACGGGAGCGATATCCGACTGGTCCGCGGTAGGAGGCCCCGCCGGAAAGATAGTCGTCGTATCGCGCGACAGCTCGAGCGGCACGTATGAGGCTTTTGGCGAACTGGTCCTTAAAGGCGAGAAGGTAAGGCCTGACGCGCTTATGCAGGCCTCGAACCAGGCGATAGCGTCGATAGTCGCCAAGACGCCGGGAGGGATAGGTTACGTCGGGCTCGGTTATATAACGGATTCCGTAAAGGCCCTCGAGATAGACGGCGTAATGCCGAATAAGGAGACCGTGCTTTCCGGAAAGTACCCGGTATCAAGGCCGCTCTTCATGTATACGAACGGCAGCGCCAAGGGCGCCGTGAAGAAATACATCGATTTCGTGACCGGCCCCGAAGGGCAGAGGATCGTCGATGAAGAAGGCTTTGTAGCATTGGAATAAAACTATGGCGAGAATAAAAGAGAAGGCCTACGAGTGGATATTCACCGCGCTGGCCTTCTCGTCGCTTATTTTCCTGGTCGGGATAATCATAGTCCTCTTTAAGGAGGGCTTCCCGATATTCAAGGCCGTCAAGGCAGGGGATTTCTTGTTCGGCCGGTCCTGGTATCCGACCTATGAACCGCCGGAGTTCGGGATATTCCCGCTGGTACTCGCGAGTTTCTGGGTGACGCTGGGCGCGTTGTTCGTATGCGTCCCGCTGGGCGTTGGCAGCGCGCTCTATCTGCATGAGATGGCAAGTTTCAGGCAGAGGTCCGTGCTTAAGCCGATGGTCGAGATACTCGCGAGCATCCCGTCGGTCGTCTACGGGTTCTTCGGCATGATGATAGTCGCGCCGGTACTGCAGGACCTGCTGCATATACCGACGGGCCTATGCGCGTTCTCCGCGAGCCTCGTGCTCGGGATAATGGCGACGCCTACCGTATGCAGCATCGCCGAGGACGCGCTTAGCTATGTGCCGAAAAGTTTCAGGGAGGCGTCGTTTGCGGTGGGCGCGAACAGGTGGCAGACCCTTACGAAGGTCGTGATACCTGCGGCGGGTTCCGGGATATCGACCGCGATAATATTAGGCATGAGCAGGGCGGTCGGAGAGACGATGACGGTGCTGATGGTGGCGGGAGGGGCCGCGGTCATACCGAAGAGCATATTTGACCCGGTAAGGCCTATGACATCGGCGATAGCCGCCGAGATGGGGGAGGCGCCGATGGGCAGCATGCATTACCACTCGCTCTTCGCGATAGCGCTGATACTGTTCCTGATAACATTCGCCTTCAACATCGCAGCCGAGCTGATAAGCCGGAGGTTCAGGATAAAATTGGGGCATAGCGGATGAAAACGAAAGATATCACGCAAAAGATAGGGTTCGCGGCGCTCTTTACATGCATGCTCGTGACCCTTTTCTTCCTCGGAGCGATAATATATTTCATCGCGGCACGGGGCATAAAGGTAATATCCTGGGAGTTCCTGACCCAGATACCCCGGGGCGGAATGACACAGGGAGGAGTGGCGCCGGCGATAGCCGGGACGCTTTATATAACGCTCGGGGCTATAGCCGTATCGCTTCCCTTGGGGCTGGCATGCGCGATATACCTTTGCGAATATTCCCCGAAAGGGATATTTGTGAACATAATAAGGATGAGCATCAATAACCTTGCCGGCGTGCCGTCCGTCGTCTTCGGGTTGTTCGGGCTGGCGGTATTCGTGAAATTATTCGGGTTCGGCGTCTCGATACTGTCCGGAAGCCTGACCCTCGGGATACTGGCGCTTCCTGTCGTGATATCCGCTACGCAGGAGGCACTGACCGCAGTGCCCCATTCGCTCAGGGAGGCGTCGCTCGCGCTCGGCGCGACAAAGTGGGAGACTATAAAAAAGATAGTGCTGCCGACCGCGCTGCCCGGGATCCTTACGGGCATAATCCTCAGCGTAGGCAGGGTCGCGGGCGAGACGGCGCCGATATTGTTCACGGCCGCGACATTTTATACGAGGAGATACCCGGATTCGGTATTTTCCGAGGTCATGGCGCTGCCGTACCATATTTATGCGCTGATGACGGAAGGTACGCATCCGGAAGAACAGACCGCGATCGCGTACGGCTGCGCGCTCATACTGCTCGTGCTGGTGCTTGCGGTCTCCGGAGCTGCGATATTCATACGACAAAGGCAAAGGACACAAAATGCATAACAATATAAAGATGAAAGCCGAAGGGGTGGACTTCTTCTACGGCCCGCGGCAGGCCCTGAAGAACATAAACCTCGATATCTGCGAGAAACACGTTACCGCGATCATAGGGCCTTCGGGGTGCGGGAAGTCAACGTTCATAAGGCTGCTGAACCGCATGAACGAGCTCATACCGAACGCAAGCCTCAAGGGCAGGATACTGCTCGACGGCGAGGACATCTTTGAGGAGTCTGTCGACGCGGTAGAGATAAGAAGGCGGGTAGGGATGGTCTTCCAGAAGCCGAACCCGTTCCCGAAGAGCATATTCGAGAATGTCAGCTACGGGCTCCACGTCAACGGCGTCAAGGACAATAAACTGATAGAAAGGAGGGTGATAGCATCCCTCGAGAAGGCGGCGTTGTGGAGCGACATAAAGGACAGGCTGCACGAGAGCGCGCTCAAATTATCGGGCGGGCAGCAGCAGCGGTTATGCATCGCGAGGTGCCTGGCCGTCGAGCCGGAGGTCATTCTCTTCGACGAACCCTGCGCGAGCCTCGACCCGATATCGACCGGCAAGATCGAAGAGCTTATAATGGAACTGAAAAAATATTATACTATAGTCATAGTCACGCATAATATGCAGCAGGCCGCGCGCATATCGGACCATACGGCGTTCTTCCTGCTCGGAGAGCTCATAGAGATGGGCGAAACGCAGGGCATATTCACCGCGCCGAGGGACAAGAGGACGGAGGATTACATTACAGGGAGGTTTGGCTGATGGAAAGGCATTTTGACGAAGAGCTTAAAAACTTAAATTCCGAGATATTGAGGATGGGAAGCCTCACGGAGGAGGCGATAGTCGATTCGGTAAAGGCACTGAAGGAGCAGAGCAGGGAGATGGCCGCAAACGTGATAAATTCCGACAGGAAGATAGACAGCCTGGAGCTCGAGATCGAAGAGAAGTGCCTTACTCTTATGGCCCTGCATCAGCCGGCGGCCATCGACCTTAGGTTTTTGACGACGGCGATGAAGCTTAATAATGAACTTGAAAGGATTGCCGACCTTGCCGTGGATATCGCGCAGAGGGTGCT
>Ga0172381_10000854_pt1 | contig 37997 bp, 61 predicted proteins | sample Leawel6488metaG_FD_119754 | JGI IMG/M metagenome (GOLD analysis project Ga0172381, IMG submission 119754) | Leachate microbial communities from a municipal landfill in Southern Ontario, Canada - Leachate well 64-88 metaG | ecosystem: Engineered > Solid waste > Landfill > Unclassified | place... | reverse complement strand
ATAGACAATACGTGGTTTAATAATAATAAAACTAACAGAGATGATTATGACATGAATAGTTTATGGAAATTGGTTATAAAATATAAATATAAAATAGAAAACGGAAATAGTATAGATGTAGATGCTGTTATAACTGTTGAAGAAAGAGAATGGAGATATAAAATAATTAAATGGTTAAAATTTTTCCCTATAATACATAAAGATTTATCAGTTAGTTTTTCCACTGATATTGGAAAAGGTAGAGGTTCTTATAAAGGTGGTATAACTGATATTTCAGTAAAATATGAAAAGGGTGAAACTTTTCAACAAGTGTTAGAAAGAATGGAAAAAAAATATGGATTATATTCGATAGATAAGGAACGAATGAAAAAAATAGAGACTATATATGAATGAAAACAATAAAATAACTATGCCAAATGTTGAAGTTCGTGATATATATTATTCACATAGAATTATAGTTGATATCAAAGGAAAACCAGTGGTGATGAATTATACTGAATTTAATCAATATATAAGAAAACTTAAAATAGAACAACTCGAATTAGTATGATTAAAAAAGAATTATTAGATGATATATTCAGATTGATTGAGGAAAGAAAAAGATATAACATTTTTTGTGTTCGAGTAGGTGACAAATATGTATGGATGTATGAACATGAATATAAAAAATACAGTAGGAAACAAAAACTAAAAGAACTGAATGTTTTCGATGAAAAAGATTAAATATAAAAAATCTGGTGTTTATATTACAACAAAAGATTTTACATTCTGCCTTGAAATTGATGGTAAATGGGTTACTATGAATGATTATGAATACAAAAGATATATAAGAAAGAAAAAGATTGAAGAATTGAAATTAGTATAGTAATATAATATTGCGAAAATCGACATTTAAATATAAACAATTATATATTAATATGTGTCGGTTCAAAAAAGACGTTTTTATGAATGATTTTAAGAAAAATTTTAGTTACTGGTGGAGCTGGGTTTATTGGCTCTAATTTGTGTAGTAAATTAATTGACCAAGGTCATGAAGTTATATGTTTAGATAATTTTTTTACTGGTAATAAAAAAAATATTTTTAATTTATTAAATAATCCAAGGTTTGAATTAGTTAGACATGATATTACAATTCCATATCATGCTGAAGTAGACCAAATATACAACTTAGCCTGTCCAGCATCACCTGTTCATTATCAATACAACCCAGTTAAGACTATAAATACTTCAATTTTAGGTGCTATTAATATGCTTAATTTGGCGAAAGAAGTTAATGCCACCATATTACAAGCTTCTACAAGTGAAGTGTATGGTGACCCTCTTATACACCCACAAGTTGAAAGTTATTGGGGAAATGTGAATCCAGTCGGTGTTAGAAGTTGCTATACAGATGATACTGAAATATTAACTAATACTGGATGGAAATATTTTACTCATTTAAATTCTACGGATGAAATTGCAACTTTAAATCCTATTACAAAAAAATTAGAGTACTACCAACCATATGAAATTATTAAAGAACAATATGAAGGTGATATTTATACATTTAAAAATTGGAATATTGATTTATCTGTTACACCAAATCATAATATGTATGTTAAATATAGACAAAATGAAGAATTTGTGTTTCAAAAGGCCGAATATTTACATGATTTTAGACATGTGAATTTATTAAAAACATGTGAATGGGATGGTATTGGACAAGAATATTTTTATTTTCCAGAATACACTAAGAATTTAAAATATTGTAAAATACCAATTATGGATAAAGTTAGAATGGATGATTGGTTAGAATTTATGGGATATTTTTTAACTGAGGGTTGTACTTATCTTCAAAAGGCTATTAAAATAGTTAATAATAAAACTTATCATACTAAAAAATATAGAATCCAAATTTCGCAATCAAAGTTAAAGAATCCAATCGTTTTTGAAAAAATTAAAAATTGTTTAGCACGATTAAATATAAAATATTCTATATCGAAATCTGGAAATAGTTATTTTGTTTTTCAAAATAAACAATTGTTTACATATTTATCAACATTCGGTAAATCAAAGGATAAATTTATACCAAGAGAGTTTTTAAATTTGTCTAAGAGACAATTAAATATTTTATATGAAGCGATGATGGATGGTGATGCTTCTAAAATTACTACAACTCAATCATCTCATATTTATTATTCTATTTCAGATAAATTATTAGATGGTGTTCAAGAATTATTATTAAAAATAGGTCGTTATGGTAATATACAGAATACCCCAACTGGTAGAAAAACTAAAAGTATGACCTGTATAAATAATGAAAAATCACACCAATATTCAAAACCTACAATTAAAAAGTATGAAGGATATGTATACTGTGTAAATGTTAAAAACCATATAATTTATGTTAGGAGAAACGGTAAAGCAGTATTTTGTGGTAATTGTTACGATGAAGGAAAACGTTGTGCTGAAACACTTTTCGTGGATTATCATCGTCAATATAATACTAAAATTAAAATAATAAGAATATTTAATACGTATGGCATCAACATGCAAAAAAATGATGGTCGAGTAGTATCTAATTTTATTATTCAGGCATTAAAAAATGAAAATATAACCATTTATGGAAATGGTTCTCAAACACGAAGTTTTCAATATATTGATGATTTAATTGAAGGTATGATACGTATGATGAATACACCTGAAAGCTTCATCGGGCCAGTCAATATAGGAAATCCGAATGAAATAAATATAAAAAAATTAGCAGAAAAAATAATTCAATTAACCAATTCCGATTCTAAAATAATTAATTTACCTTTACCATCAGATGACCCAATAAAAAGAAAACCTGATATATCACTCGCTTACAGAGAGTTAGATAACTGGACACCGAAAATAACATTAGAAGAAGGATTAATTAAAACAATAAATTATTTTAAGAATATAATATAAAAATAAGAAAACATGGATAAAGCGAGCCTTTTACAATTATTACAGAATCAATTTCTAAGTGCTGGTTTAATATTATCCTCGTTGGCTGGGGTATTTTTAATATTCAAAAATTTCGGTTTGTTTCTTTGGAAAAGAATTACTCGAAAGGTTGTATTTGAAATTTCAATTGAAGAAACTGATGAATTATATACTTATTTTGAAAGGTGGTTGAATTTTAATTATCCAAAACAATATAGAAATGTGGTTGCATCGTTATCAGAAAGACAATTATTAACAGGTCAAAATCCCCAAAATGAGACCCCATATTATAATAGTGAAAAAATAAAAGAAGATAAAATATATTATAGACAATATGCTGATGTTATTTTTATACGATATAAAAAATCTTTAATAACAATATCTAAAAATAGAGATAAAATTGAACACGCCAAGGATTTATTTTCTTTATTTTTTGGTTCTTATAAATTAAAAATATTTTTTTATAAAAATAAATTAACAATGTTATTAAATGAAATTGTTGAGTATAATCAACAATTTAAACCAGCAATAGATTCTGGTATAATCAATGTATACGTTAACAATAATTATGGTGATTGGTATACACGGGATAGTAAAACCATTAAGCCAAAAGATATAAATCATATTATTCTTAATAAAGATAAAAAAGATTTAATCATAAATGATTTAGAACGGTTCTCAAATAACAGAGAATGGTATTCAAGAAGGTGTATACCCTATAAAAGAGGATACTTATTACATGGGACACCCGGCAATGGGAAAACCTCTACTGCATTGGCAATAGCTCGAAAATATAATAAAAAATTATATATGTTAGCTATGAATGATTTAAAAGACGGTGACTTACGATATGCTTTGAATAAAATGGATAATGATGCAGTATTACTTATTGAAGATATTGATGCTATATTTGATGGTAGAGATTCCATTTTAAAAAATTTGACATTTTCTAATTTTCTTCAATGTTTAGATGGCGTTCTTTCACAAGACGGTTTAATTGTTATAGTAACCACTAATTTCTTTAGCAAATTGGATTCAGCTTTATTAAGAGACGGACGGATGGATGTTAAAATTGAAATTGATAATCCAGATAAATATTTAATTCAAGAATATATTGAACTGTTTTACGAAGTGAAATTAAATGGTTTCTTGAAAGATGTTAAATATAATAATGAATATTCTATGAGTAAAATTCAAAATATTTGTTTAAAGAATAATAATGCGGATATTGCTATACATGAAATATTTAATTTGGATGCTAAATCAGACATTCATAAAAATGTGATGTTTTAATAAGTAGTAATTGATTTTTTAATATATTTGTTAGTATCATTATGAATAATAAAAAAGAATTATCAATAGAAGATATCTATAATGGGATGAAAGTTATAGATGGTGATGGAATCACAGGTGTGATTACTGAGTGTTCAGATGTGCATAATATTTTAGTTGATTATGGAGATGATGGTCGTGGTTTATATTGTCTGGATAATTTTTGTGATGATTATGACCCATTGTTTAAAGTAGAATGAGTAAAAAAAAGAAATATTATTCACCAGATGAGTACGATTGGAACGCTGATATTCACGTATCAAACAATGAAATTATTATACGTAGAAATGGTGTTTATGAAACGGTGAATAGAAATAAATTACGAAAATTAAAAATTGAAGAAATATTAAAGGATTAAGATATGTTTTTTGACGATGAATTAAAGAATAAATATATTTTCGAGGAAAGATGTAAAAAAGGACAAGTTTTGCTTGAAAAATGGCATCCGAAAATATATAAAAAAATCATAGAGAGAATAGAACCTTATAATTTAGCAGTTCTTGGTTCAATAAATCCAGATGTTATAAATAGTGATGGGATAGACACCTTTGAACAGATTGTTAAATTAATAAATAGTTATTCTTCTCAGAAGATTGAGAAAAAACCATCTAAAAAACAACTTCAAGACAAAGGATTATATCTTATAAAGAAATGGAATCCCGATAATTATGAAGAAATATTAAAAGAATTATCTGAAAAAGAAATAATGGCTTTGGCTACGGCAGATAAAAAACATATTGATTTTTATGGGTTGGATAGTGTTGATAGTATACGTATCTGTCTTAAATTATCTGAAAAATCTAAAAATTCAAATCAGAAAATAGAATTTTTTGAAGGAAATACTAATGAATTCCTTTATAATACATTTATCTCATATATGCGAATGAAACATAATATCATTATCAGTGAGATAAATACTGATAATTTCAATTATTATTTCTTCGATGATTTAATGGATAAGATGACAGATTTGTTTATTAACCATTCTAAAAAATAATTTATATGGCTACAATAACAGAATTTATAGGTGAAAAAGTCATTTATGACCAAATGGGTCAAATGATATTTGGTGTAAATAAACATGGTAGTCATCAATTGATAGCAGATTTAAGAGGCTGGGGTGCTATCCAGAATCTTTTCATGCTCAATGGTGGACGTATCGATATGGAAAAAGCGGAAGCCTTTCAGGATAATTTAGGTCAATGGATTATTGATGCTATCAACGAAAAATTAGAAAAAGAGAAAACAATTAAATAGAACTATTATGAAAATATCAAGTATTTTGTTAAAAAGTCTAAATGTTTTATCTTTTAAAGATAATTCAGATGACCATACCATAACAATTAAGTTTGATTTTGGTGTTGAAAAAACTTATACGTTCACACCCACCACTTTTAATTCTTTATTTGAAAGTAAAGATAAATTAAAAAAGTTTATAGCTCACACATCTAAATATGAGTTGGAAAAACATGTTGAATCGGTATATCAACTAATTTGAGATATGGTAAGTAATAAAGATTCTAAGACGGGGCGAAAAAGAGGGGTAAGAAAAGAACCTTTAATCATTTTAGCCGAAATAAAAGAATTAGGTATATATAATACAATTTGGGAAGCGAAAAATTATAAAGACTAATACTATGCCAAAAGACGAATGGGGGAATATAATTTCCGATACAGAATACGACCATATTTATAGAACAAGTGGAGCGTGGTTTACATCTAAAGATGAATTTGGTAATATCATACAGGTAGACGAACATGGTAATGTTAAACCAGAAAATGATTAATTTATTAAAAAAATTGTATAAACTTCCTTACAGGATTAATACTTCTTCAGAAAAGAAATTAAACATTCTCCATATAATTCAATCTAATAAACATAAATATGTTTTGTATAATGTGGAATCTGATAAAGTTTTATTATTTGAACAAGATGGAATTGAGATTCTGAAAAAAGAAGTTTCAGATGAAACCGTTTGTTTAATGGGTGGTTCATGTTTTGATACAGTTGTTCGGAATTGTTTATATCAATTAAGAAGATATATTGAAAAACAAAATGAGACCGTAATAACAGACTATATGGTTACTGTATCTGATATAAGAAAAGAAAAAATAAAAGAAATATTTAACGATATATTATGAAACGGAATAAACTAACAGGTAAAACATATCATAATCCATATGATTTGAGTCAACTCGGTATGGGTTTAAATCAACCTTGTCCGAGGTGTGGTTTGGAAATTGATAGAAGAAGTAGTCCATATGAACCAATTGGGTTTAAAAAATTTTGTTCTTGTAATGATTAAAGAACCTATACATCATTATATATACAAAAAACTATAATTGATTAGATTTATAGTATAAAAAACAATATATTATGCGTGAAAAGTATAGAAGTATTAAAGGACAACGAATGGTTAACATTAAACCTTTTGAAATATCCAGAAAAAGATATAAATGGATATGTATATTCCCATGAAAAGAGATGTGGTGGCAAGATTGTTTCAATCATGCCTTATAAAAAAACCAAAGATGGTGTGGAATACCTATTGAGAAAAGAAGTCACACCACCTTGGCATACAGACAAACAAATTATTTCCAGTATAACTGGTGGAGTTGAAAAGGATGATGTATTAGAAACGGCTCAACATGAAATTTTAGAGGAAGCTGGTTACACAGTATCTCAAAAAGATTTAGTTGCTCTGGGTACATCATTTGGTTCTAAAAGTTCAGATACAGTTTATTATTATTTTACAGTTGATGTGTCTGATTTAAAACGTGAAATAGCAAAGGGGGATGGTTCTGAATTGGAAAGAAAGGCTGAATGTGTTTGGTCAAAGAATGTTGATAAGGCAGAAGACCCACTGGTTTATGTTTTATATTATAGAGTGAATAAACATTTAAAATTATAAAATTATGGAGTTTTTACCAGATTATAATGTCAATGATGAAAAATATGACATCGGAGAAATAGATAAATATAATGTTAGATTTGATATAGATGATGGTGATTTATTATCATTGGCTTGTATTGGACATACTTCAAAATGGTTTAAGTTCAAATTTGGTTATTGTAATGAGAAAAAAATAATTATACCATTTGAACTTATTAATAATGTTCTTAATAAAGATATTGATGTATATTTTGAATATTTTAACGATGGTGAAGAAGAACCAATGTTTAAAATTCATCTAAAAAATTTCAAATTTACATCTTATCTTAATTTATTTGGGTTCTTCAATGATACTATACTTGATGAATGTGATGATAGAGATATAAAAATCGAAGATGAAGAAGAATTAAAAAATATAAAAAGTAATCTATTTAATTATATAAATGATGATAATAGAGAAGATATAAAAGTATTTTATACATTCTCAGGTTTTGTATTTGAAAATTGTGATATTAACAGAGCCAGAATGGATAAAATTGATGACATAACGGATTCTAAGGATGTTAATCATTTTGTTGGAAAAGAAGTTATTCAAATTTTCGATGAAAAATTTGAATTAAAAAAAGTGGATTAAAATATGCCATTACCTCATTTTAGTAGTGTTGGTGCAAGCTTTGGATATGGTGACCCTATATATGCTAATATTTTTGATGTTATATTTAGTATAGATGACGGTGATAAATTGTCAAGCTCACTAACTAAAATGTCTCATAATTATATGTTTAATGAAAATTATGACACTAAAAATAATATTTATTATCCATTTGAAATACTTAATAAATATATTGATAAACCTATTGGTGTTAAAATTAATTTTCATCAAAAAGACGGGAGTATAATGTACTATTTTATAGTTCATGAATTTTGTTTCACTGGATATTCTGGATTTTTCGATTTGGATTATAGTAAAAGCAGTGATATAAGATATACTAAAGTTATTTACACATGTTCTGGGTTTGAATATTTCAATGATAAAGACATCAAAAAAGTTAGAATGGATAAGATATCTGAAATATTTGATGAGAGAAGAAGTCCACAGAATATTATTAAAATAGAAAATTTATTTGAATAATATATAGTATAAAAACTATTATGATAATTTACGCTGAACGTTTTGTTAAATTTATAACATCTGGGTTTGCCAGAGCTATAACATTCTATCCTTTTATATTAATACGACATAAAGAGGACTTAGATAATAAAATATTATTAAACCATGAAAAAATACATTTAGTTCAACAAAAAGAATTATTACTCATTGGGTTTTATATTTTATATGTTTATTATTTTTTTAAATTGAGAAAATATTTCGTTAACAATACGGTGGCCTATCGAGCTATTCCATTTGAAAAAGAAGCCAAATTAAATGAAAAGGATTTGGATTATTTAAATAGTAGAAAAATATATACTTGGAAAAAATATGTTTGATTATAGTTATGTTGAATATAATTCGGATTGTGGTTTGTGGGTTTTTGGTGATAATTATTTTAGAACCCAAGTCGAAGCTTATAAATATTTAGAAAAACTCGAAAAGAAATTTGAGAAGAAAAACATTTCATTTGAGCGAAAAAAGAAAATAGAAGAAATATTTGGAAAAAGTTGTGAGTAAATCACAACTTTTTTTGTTTTGGGTTATATATGATATCAAAACAAACAAGTATAATGAGATTTATAAAAGACTTATCTAAGAATATTCAAGTGTATATTGCTTCTCCATACACAACTGGAGATGTGACGTACAATGTTAAATTCCAAATGGATGTTTTCAACGATTTATTAAAATTAGGATTTTTCCCAATTTCCCCATTACATCCACATTTACAACAAATAGTTTATCCCCTGACATATGAAATTTGGATGCAAATTGATAAGATACATGTTTTCAAATCTGATTGTCTTTTAAGATTGGGTGGTAAATCTGATGGTGCAGATAGGGAAGTTGTCTGGGCTACTGAGTGGGAAAAACCAATATTTTATTCTCTTGAAGAACTCGTTGAACATTACAAAGAATATTTTTCTGAATTAGAAACAATTGAAATAGAATAGTTAAAATGTTTGATGATTTTATATATCCACGAGTCGGTGTAGCTGTTATTATTAAAGATAAAACAGGTAAGATATTAATTGGTCGTAGAGTATCAGAGCATGGTCAGGGAACATGGTCAATACCGGGCGGACACCTCGAAAAATTTGAAACGCCAGAAGATTGTGTCATTAGAGAAACTAAAGAAGAAACAGGTATTATTATAGAATCTCTTAAACCAGATATCTTTGTAAATAATTTTTTTACAGAAACAAATAAACATTATATAACATTATATTTTATTGCTAAAAAATGGAGTGGCATTCCAGAAACAAAAGAACCAGATAAAATTGGTGAATGGGATTTTTGTGATATTAATGAATTACCTGATAATTTATTTAAACCATTTGAAAATTATATAAACATTATTAAAAATAAACGTCATAAATAGACGTAACAAAAAATAATTTTAATTACGTGAAGAAAATAGTATTTTTGGATATTGATGGTGTATTAATTAGTAAGAATTTTAAAAAGACTTACGATTTTATTCTAAGTAAAATATTCACTGATAAATCTAAAGTTAGTTTTATGAGTGATAGTATGGGAATTTATTTTGACCCTATTTGCGTTAATAACATCAATAAATTGATAGATAATACACAAGCTGATATAGTAGTGACCTCATCTAATAGAATCGAAGGATTGGCTTATTTACAAGAATTATTTAATTCACGGGGAATTAAAGGTAATATTATTGGAATTACACCCGTTACATTAAAAGCCGATAGAAGTGAAGAAATAATGCAATGGGTGGCAAAAAATGGTGAACCTGATAGACATTTAATATATGATGATGAAGATATAGAACTAAAGAATTTCATAGCGGTGGATGATAATTATGGTTTAACGAGTGAAGATGTGGAAGTAGGGATTGATATATTAAACCGATAAAAAAAACCAGTCAATAGCGACTGGTTTTTTCATTTAAAAACGGATACTAAAAACGGATTTCTTTTGGTTTATTCAATGTTTTCAACAGCACTTACAACATTGACAAGAACTTCGCTAACTATTTCAGCCGAACCACTTGGAGAAACAGACCAAACAACATTTGCATTGTCTGAATTCCTTACAGAAGCTATCGTTAAATAATCGTCAGAAGTTGTCGAAATTGAAGTAATGGTATAATCTGAGTTATGAAAATAATCATTTGTTTTATTACCTGTTGATATAGAAATTTTTAATACGCTATTATTTATAGTCATATAAACAAAATCATCAGAGTTTACAGTTATAATCTTTTCAGATATAGTTGTAAGATTGAATAGAACTCTTTTTTCCCATGCGTTATTGTGAGCATTGACCCATACAATATTTGATTCGTCATAGGTTACAAAAGTAGTGGCATCACCTTTACTTAGATTATAAACTAAATTTGAACCACCATTGTTCTGGAAAGAAACATTAGCCAGATTCTGTTCAGCATTGAAATTGTTAACCAATTCAAGACTATATGAGTTACTGGCTATATTTATTTTGTAAATATAATAATGCATATTAATGTTTCCAGTGAAAGCTATAAGATATATCTCATTTAAATCGTTAGTATAGAAATCCCAATATCTTAAAGTATCATTAACGGCATCTTGTCTGTTACCAACTAATTCAATTAAACCATTGGCGTGTTTTATTTTAAGATTATATGTGTATTCTTCATAATACACTACATTGTTATTATTGTCGGTGGAAAAATACCATGTATAATCATTAACAACAGATTCGGTATTAATATTTTCTGAACCGATTTCGAGTTTATCAATTGTAAAACTGGTGTTATCGAAAGATGAATAAAGAACATCGCCATTAGATAGATTTCTTACTTTTTCATTCTTAAACTGTTTATCGATAATATATTCTTGGTCATTATCATCATAGTTAACAATATAACCATCACTTTTTCTTACGATAAGGTCATGTTTTGATTTAGTATTACCAAGGGTATCAAGAACGAATTTAAATGAACCTTTTAATAAAACGTGTCCATTATTTAAATCCAAAATATCGGAAACATAAATTTCATTACCAACAGATATACTGTCATTTTCACCTAAAGTATAAACGGTATCAGCAATTGGGTTTCCAGCATTATCATAAATTAATTGGAATAAACCATCGGCACTACCAGTTTCGTCTATAATGTCATTTGCGCTTTTAAACATTGATTTACTATAACCAACTAAAGCAAATGAATTACCAATAGAAAGTTTTCGGGCAGGTACAAATACTTTAGGTACGATTGTAATAACAGGAGTAGTATCAATAGTTATTGTATCAATAGGATTGATAACAACAATAGTAGAATCTTCAGGAACTTTCGGATTTGATATATCATCAAAATCCTTTTCACATGATATAGAAACGAGAGCTACTATAATCATTGTGAAGACGATAAGGATTAAATTTTTATTCATATTAAATATTTTTTATTGGTTTATAGGTCAAAAATAATACTATAAATATTATAAAAAAAATTGTACAACATTTATTTTAATATATAAGCTTATACGAGACTCAAAAAAATATGTTATATTATAATGTTTAACACAATAAAATCTTTTAGAATATTTGAAAGTGAATTAGTCCAAGTTCAATCGGGTACAACGCAAGTTCAATCGGGTACAACGCAAGTTCAAATAGAACCCGATATTACTATGACTATTGATAAAAGTGTTAAATTACCTAAATATATAGTTGTCACTGTTGATGGTGCGGATGATGAATTAATTAATAAATTAAAAGATGAGTTAACTTTATTGGCTAAAAAATATAAAACAAAAAACATCCGACCAGTTTCGATAAAGGGTTTTTTTAATAAAGAAGATACTTATTTATTAAAATATACCGAATTAATAATACAAATGAACACATCAGATATAATTAAAGGTACATACACATTAGATATCAAAAAAAATTCCAATATTAAAATAGAATTAAATGATGTGGTGGTGTTTGATTTGATACATGAAACTTATACCGAAAACACACTTATTGATAAAATTATTTTTATTTATAAAAGTTATCTTAAAAATAATAATTGGAAGATAACATGAAATCTTTTAAATGTTATATAAATGAGGAAATTTCGCATGTTGCGACAATCCCAAAAGGTGGAAGATTATTTCATGGTTCGCTCGAAAATTTTATTGAAGCTGATTTAACAGTTGGTGGTTATGATAAAATTTTGTGGACAACAAAAGAACCAGCTATTGCACAATCTTATATACCAAAAGCTGGCCTGACTATTTATGTATCATCAAGAACGGTTGCCAATCCATCTAAAAATGAAATTATTCAAGATTTACAAAAACATCTCGGATTTGAATATAACATGAATAAAGTTGAATGGGATGAAATAAATCGACCTAAATCTTTTTATGCACCAAAAGGTTGGCATGGGAAAGCTTCATTACCAACAGAAGAAGAAATTTATCAATTATTAAAAGAAAAGGAATTCCAAGAAAAAAATTATGATTTTTGGATAATTTATGCCAGTAGTAAAAATAAAAATAAAATTTTATTACCATCAGAAAAAAATTATGGTAGACTGTTTATATTAACAGCTAAAGAACCTATTAAATTTTATGATACAACATTAGGAGGTGAAAGAGAAGGCGATTTAACCGATTTAGATTATCATAAATTAGATTGGTTTAAATCAGTACAAGATAAGGGGTATGATGGTATTATAATAAACGATTTTGCTCAAATAGATGATATGGGAAATTTTGGTCACACCAGTTATGGTATCTTTAAAGATTCTATTAAAAAATTAGAATGGGTAACAATACCTGCTACCCATCCAGAAAATTTTTGTGAGAATAATTATAAAACTGGTGATTATAATACACCAGAATACAATGCTTTTTTAAAAGGTTAATTTTGATTATAAAACTTTTGCAGAATTATATCCTTCCTATTCACCCAACAATCAAGTATACCAATTAAATTTTCTAAACGAGCAATATGTAAATTACCTATAATATCATCCGCTATTTCCACTTCTTTTTTAAGAAGGAAAAGCGGTACTATTAAATAGAAATCGATAATTTGATAATCCAGATTTAGATTAGTGAAGTAACATAATTTAGAAAACTTAGTGTAAGTTGGAAATAATACACTGTTTTTTAGAACAAGTAAGTCGGGTTTAACGATTCCTTGGGTTTTTAACCAAGAATTGATAATCCTGTTTTTAGGGGTAAAGTCAATAAGAAATTTTTCTTTTTTTAATACATCTAACAGGGTTTCAGTGTTTTGATTTTGTTTAGGTCGGTTGTTGAGAAACGAGCGTGAGTTTTCGTCACGCTCGTTTAGATAATTTAACAACTTGATGATAGTGTTGCCAGTATTTTCCATAAAGACACATGATTAAGATTAAATGATGATTTTTCCATTGAAGTCTTTTATATTATTAAACTCCCTAACAAATGTAGAAAAATTTTCATTAATCTTCGAAAGTTCCAAACTTTGTTTTACATTATGTTTAGAAATTTCTTTTTCAGATGACTTATCAACCATCATTTTCAATATGTTAGATACCATTACATCCAATGTGATTTTATTGTCGATATTTTGAAATGAAGTTAAAATGTCATATAATTTCGGGTCAAGTGTTTTTTCACCGAGTTTAAATTTGACGTTTTTTGACTTCAAATATATGGATGATTTTTTGTTATCTACATAATCATCAATGACATCCTGTGTGTTCTCTTGTATTTTTTTCTTGAAGTAGTTTACACCCCCCATAATTCCTTTTTTGAGAATATTTTGAGAATATGCTACAACTTCATTGTTTTTATCCTTGTGGTGGTCTCTGATACCAACGGCACATAAACCCATAATTACTGTGTATTCAAGGAAATAAAGATATAATTCTTTCAATTCTTTTCTTTGAATATTTGTAATGTCCTTCATTTCTATATCATGGTCATAGAAATAAAGTGAAACAGCAATAGGAAGATTCATGTGGATATTCGAACTACCACCAAAAACACGTTTGATAATTTCTAAGGTTATTTTAATAGACCTATTCTTAGAATCTTCAAAAATAGATTTGATGTAGGTAGAAACAATAAAATACTCATCAATAAGTTTTATGATAAATTTTTTACCGCCATCATCAATTAAGTTTTCCAAATGTTCACGGTAGTTACTACCTTTTATTTTATAGCGCATCCGTAAAAAATATTGAAATGTCAATTCTGATGAATCCTGAATGGATGAGGTCTTTCCGAGAATGTTCAAATACGAAGAAGCCTGATAAAATTTATGGCTTATTTCTTTTTGTAACTCTGGTTCATCATTAAAATGATTAAGTAATATTGATTTGGTCAACTCATAATTGTTCAATTTTTTAGTTGAGGTATTCAATGTAATAAAAACATCATTAGCATTGATGCTTTCGTCTAATACACCAGCTTCACATGATATATTCATTAAACTATAAAAAATGAATTTCAAGTCCAATATTTTGTTCCCATATTCATTACAAATAAAATTCAGTTTATTTAAAATATTATAAACTGAAAAATCTTTATAATAGTAGTCACTGAATTTACCGTAATCATTTAGAAGAACTATTTGTTCGTAGTTTTCATTGATGTATTTAAACACATCGGTGTAAACCTTTTGGTCTTGATTTTTAACGAAATTAAGGTTCGTTAATATTTTATTCAAGATACCATATATAATAGAAAAAGTTTTGAATTCTTCACTATTAATAGTGTTCTTTATCTTATTCAAATAATTAAATTGAATAACATAAATTAAGAGCTGAGTCGTCAATCTTTGTTGCCCATCAATAATAGACAGCTTATCATTTTTCTTATCAATTACGATAGAACCAATATTTGTAATTCGTTTATATCTATAATTCTTTATCAATGAATCAATATAAACATCAATCTCATCTTTTCCCCAGACATATTCTCTCTGATAATAATCAAAGGTGATTGAATCATTAAATAATGACATGACTTGTTTTTGCGAAAAAGAAACAGATTGAATGAAATGAGCCTTAGAATAATCTTCCAATTCATTAAGTTTATCTATTAAATCAACAGATAATGATTTCTTTGGGATGTGAATTGATTCAGAAAGTAAAGTACGAGTTTTTTCTTCAATAACAGGTAATAAAACATGCTTTTTAATAATACTTTCTGGTGGGCGCATGTAACCCATTTTAATTGTTTCTGATTTTTTAGACAATAAAGTTTTTTTATTTAAACTTCCCTTTGGTCTACCCCTTTCACGTTTTTCCTTATTTATTGTTTCAGGGTTTTGCATTTTAAGAATTGTTTTTTTATTCAATGACCCTTTAGGTCTTCCTTTGTCTCGTTTCACCTTCATCACGACAGGTTCTGATTTCAATTTTTCGATAGTTTTTTTGTTAAGACTACCTTTAGGTCTTCCCCTATCTCGCATCACCTTAATTTCTGGAATATTCTTTTCCAGATTTTCTAAAGTTTTCTTATTAAGACTTCCTTTGGGTCTACCCCGTTCCCGTTTTATTTTTGAAATTTGGGGTGTAGAAGATAATTTGAGTAATGTTTTTTTATTTAAACTACCTGTTGGTCTACCCCTACCACGTTTACTTTCAGATTTTTCTACATTAATGACTGAAATATCACTTTTATGTAATTTTCCAGTTATTTTTTTTCCATCTAAAATTTTCTTCACGTTACCTTTTTTATTTTTACGCAAAGTGACTTTAGTAGTTTCTTCATTGGATATTGACTCACCAATTATATTGGATTTTCTAATAACCCTTTTTGATGATTTTTTTAATGAAACCTTTTTGCCAATTACACGGTTTCTTTTATTAACAGAATTTTTTGTTTTTTTATCTGTTAAATAATTCTCTTGGCTTTTCATAACACACAAAAATTTTAATTATTAAATTTGATACAAAAGTAAATAAAAATATAACATATAATGATTTTAAACACACATATTTGATTAAATATATTGAATATCACCTATATTATATGATTAAAATCATTTATATCTATGGTGGAGAATAAAAATATAAAAAATTAAATTATAAGCGGATGGTATTTTTATATTTTTCATGTTATATATTGTTTATACTTATTAGATAAACATGTTTTGTGTGATATTGTTCATTTAGAATAATAAACATGACCAAAATTATACCTTTTATATAATAGAAATATTACATAATTTTATTATTATATTACATAATTCACATATCTTCAGTACATTTCATATAAATTTAATACATCTATTAGTTTATTTAATCAAAAAATATTAAATATTTAAAAAATATCTTCTACAATTTTTTTGTTATATAAAAAATGTTATTAGCTTTGTTACCTCAAATAAATATTTCAAATAAATAATACAATTAAAATTGTACGACATGAGTAAATTTAAATCTATTTTTATCAAAGAAGATGAGAAAAAATCTTCTGAAGTAAAGGGTGCTGCTTCTAATCCCGTTCAGCAACCTGTGAACCAACAAAACATTCAGCCAATTTATTCGGCTGGTGTTCAAGGAATGATTAATGAAAAAATATTACAAAGCCTAAAAGAAGTTATTGAAAGAAATAACATAGCTGGGGCTGATTATTATGAATTATCATTAGCAGTTGGACAACTGTCTAATATCATTCCTGATGAAAAGACAAGAATGCTCGCAGCATTTTCAACTATTAAAACATCAGCTCCCGACATCTCAAAAGAAAAACTGCTTAGTTCTATTGACACTTATATTCAATTATTGAATAAAGAAAAAGAAAGTTTTTCTGCTGATTTAAAAAAGCGTTTTAATGAATCCGTTGGTAACAAAACTAAAGCGGTTGCCGATGCCCAACAAAAACTTCTGGATTTACAGAAAGAACAAACAACTCTGAATCAGTTCATCATTGAAGAATCTCAAAAGGCTCAACAAGAGGAATTGAAACTCAAACAAGTCGAATCCAATTTCGATGCTACTATGGCTCACATTTTAGGAACTATGGAAGCAGATAAGGTAAAAATCACACAATTCATCCAATAAAAATAATAACTATGATAAATAATTTTTTACCCCCATCTATGCAGAATGGGGAACGTAAACCTTTATGGAAACAAAAAGGCGGTGGATTTGCCACAGTATTATTAGTTGGTGGTATAATAACTTTTATATTATTATCACCAAAACTACTATTCCTATTCCAGAGTACTTTATATGCGATTTTAACCCTTTGTGGTATTGGTGTAGTATTATTTCTCTTAACTGACAAAAAATTCCGTATGGGGCTTAGTGTTGGTTATTATATTTTAATGAAAAAAATATATGGTATATTTGTACAAATAGCACCAGATAAAATTCTCGACCGAAGAATTGAGCAAATGGAAAATAATATTGCTAAGAGTGAAAGATGCACTGGTAACTTAGGCGGTATTAAAAGTGATATTGAAGGTAAAATAAAAACAAAAAGAAAGCTAATTAAAGACCAAGCTGATGTAGCGTTGGTGTTTGAAAAAGAGGGTGACACAGACCGAGCTTTAATTGCTAAACGTGAAATGATTCGACAAACTGATTTAGCCAATATGTATATCGAAACACTCAATAGTGTTAGTAAGTGGTATACGACATTGAAAAAGTTATTAGATATGGCTAAACTAACCGTTGAAGATGCTAAGAATGAAGTAGAAGCAATAAAAGAAAGATATAAAATTGCTGCTATGTCATATAATGCCTATAAAGCAGCTATGTCTGCTATGAGTGGAGACCCAGACGAAAATGCACTGTTCCAATCTGCTATTGATAAAATGTCTGATGATATTAGTTCAAAATTAGGTGAAATGGAACTCGTTCTTAACGAAACCAATGGCATTATTGGTAAACTTGATGTTAGGAAAGAAGTTATGTCTATTCAAGGTAGTCAATTACTTGAAAAATATGAAAAACTTGGACTTGATGGTATTTTAGATAAATTTAAAGAATTACCTTCAGGGAAAAATCAGCCAACTCCTATTTTTCAAACTGCCAATTTTGCTCCAATTTCGACTGGTAATTCGGTCAGTAACAAATATTTCGATGAAAATTAATTATTAACCAATTAAAACATACAACTATGTTATCAGGATTAACAAATGCAGGTAAAGCTACTGCTGCTATAATTATAGCAGCAGCATTAGCAGCTCTTTTTATTTTCGTAATTAAACCCAATATTAAAGATTCGGGTTCTAAATCTACATCAACAGAAAAAAAATCTTCTGGTGGTGGTATTTCAGATATCTTTTCATCTGGAGTCAAACTAACCATTACTTACAACACATTCATTGGTTGTGCAGGTATGTTAGAAATGAATGATGGTATCGTTCCAAATAAAGATTCCAGATTGTACAAAGAATATGGAATATTACTTACTATAAATATTCAAGATGTTGTATCTAATAGTCGTAGTTCTTTAACTTCTGGTGAAATTGATGGTGTTTATTGTACAACTGATGCATTATCTATTGATATGGGTGCTGGAAGTACAGTTTCAATGGTAAAAGCAAAACAAGTATTTTCAGTTAATATCAGTCGTGGTGCTGATGCACTGGTTGTTGACCCTTCAATAAAAAAGATTTCAGATTTAAAAGGTAAAGATGTAGCTGTTGCTATGGGTACAGCCTCACAAACAGCTTTAATTAAATTTTTGGAGTTGAACAAAATGACCTTGAAAGATATAAATATCATTGAATGTCGTGATGGTATTGAAGCTTCTCGCATGTTTAAAGCTGGTTCTGTACCTGCTGCAATGGTGTGGTATCCAGATAATGTTGATTGTATAAAAGCAATTGCTGGCGCAAAAGAGCTTATTAATACTAAAATGGCATCTAATATTGTATCTGATGGTATGTTATTCTCTGAAGAAACTATTAATAAAAAGAGAGAAGCTATTGAAAAGTTAGTTACCGCTTGGATGATTGGTAATGCTGAAGTTACTTATAGTGAAACAGCTAAACAACATGTAGCAAAGGTTTTTGCAAGAGATTTTTTAGGTAACGAATCTGATGCAGGTTTAGCTTATGATATGTTAGGTGCGGTTAGATTTTGCACTTATGGTGATAATGTAAACTTTTTCGGGTTAAATCCAAGTTATACTGGTGTAACAGGTGATGAAATGTATACAAAAATGTCTGTTATATATTCTAATCTTGGACAAACAAAGTCACCACTTCCTTGGAGAAGTGTATCTGATATTTCAATAATACAAGCTATCGATTTATCCAGTGATTCTAAGCAAATAGCAGAAGTAGCACCAAAATTCGAACCAATTACTAAAGAAATGTCTACTGCACCTGCTATTTCTAATATTAAAGCCTCTATCAATTTTGCTACTAACTCTTACGAATTAGATGAAGATGCTAAATACATCATCAAAAAAGAATTTTTCGGTATAGCAAAATCATTAAGAGATGCACGTATTCGTATTAAAGGAAATACCGATAACGTTGGTAATGCAGCCTATAATAAAACATTATCTCAAAAAAGAGCGCAAGCCGTTGCTAATTTCTTAGTGAAAGAAGGTAATTTTGACCCAAACAAATTTATTATAATTGGAAATGGGTCTATGGAAGCTATTGCTGATGGAAGTGTTGGTTCTAATGAAAATTATCGTAGAACTGACTTTGAAGTTATCAATTAAATTGTTGTATTGTTTATTTGGATTGAGTGGATGGTGAGAAATCACCATCCTCTCTTTAAATATCATATAAAAAATTAAAATTATGAATAGGGTGTTATTTATTATATTACTGGTTATAATTATACTTGGTGGTGCTGGGTATTTTATATTTCCTTTTATAGTTGGTGCTTTAAAAGCATTGATTGGCTTCTTCTTTTTATTACTGATTGGGCTTGGTATTGGTTTTGGTATATATTTGAATAGAAGATTTTCTAAAAAACAATAATAATGAGTAAAAAAACTATGTGGATAATTATAAGTATCAGTGTGATGCTTATAGGTTTTATTTGTTTTCCCGTAACCATACTTCATTTTTTAAGAGATTTACCTATTTTGAGTAAAATATTGGTATTTATTATAGTGATAGGTATCGGGGTACTATTCTATATGAAAAATTTGAATAAGAAGACGAGGCTGTTAATAATAAAAATAGGTATAACTATTTTTTTATTTATATGTTTTCATTCAGTAATCTTTCATTTTTTCAAAGGACTGTTTGGTTTAAATAAAATATTATTATCCAGTATTGCATTATATATCGGAATTCTTGTTTATATGAAGAAATACGGTATTTATGAAATGGATGGAAAAGTTAATAACAAAATTCATTTATTTCTTTCTGTACTTGGTGTTATAGGTTTTTTATTGACTTGGATAGTTTTATGTCAGTTTAATAAACCTCAAATACTTCCATCACCATTTACAGTACTAATAACACTTAAAGAACTTTTACATCAAAGTAATACTTATATAAACATTTGGTATTCTGTTAAATTGAATTTATCAGGTTATTTAACAGCAATGTTGATTACTATACCATTTGGTTTCGCTATTTCGCTATTCCCTGCATTTAGGGGTTTGTTTAGTGCAAATATTAATGCTTCTCGTTATTTACCCCTCACAGCCGTAACGGGTCTTTTTATAGCATGGTTTGGAATTAAATTCGATATGAAAATTTACTTTATGGGATTTTCTATATTAATTTATCTTTTACCTGCAATGATTCAGAGGGTTGATGATATTGATAGTATTCATAAACAAATTATACATACATTAGGTGCATCAAAATGGCAGAAATTCATATACGTATATTGGAAATCTACCATGCCAAAATTTTGGAAAGATGTTAGATTACTTGTTGCTATATCTTGGACTTATATCATTGTAGCCGAACTTATAAATAAAGAAGGCGGTGTTGGTGCTATGATATTTAATGGTGAAAAAACAAGTAGAACTGATATTATTATGTCAGTTTTGATTATAATAATTGTTGTTGGAATGTTACAAGATGTTTTATTTTATTTAAGTCATAAACTTATGTTTCCTCATGATTATAATATTTATCGTAAGAAAAATATAATAAAGTCACCACCAAACAATCCGACTACACCGCCACAAACAAAGAAAACATTTTTACAAAAACTAAATCTTGTAAAATAATATGAATTATTTTGATGAAAATATAAAAACGAATATACAACCAGACCCAACTATTACAAATGGGGTTCATGTTATTGATTATATTAATATAACTCAAAAATTTGAAAATGGTCGTGTGTTATTTGATAACTTCAATTTAGCAATTGATGATATTGAAAATGAAGGACAATTTACAACAATTATTGGTCGTTCTGGATGTGGAAAATCACAGTTACTAAAGTATTTATCAGATTTACAAACACCAACTTCTGGTGAAATTCTAATATATGGCAAAAAACATTCTGCTGATAATCGTATACCGATGATATTCCAAGAATATTCATCATTTCCTTGGTACACCGTTCTACAAAACGTATCGTTACCTTTAATTTTAAAGGGGGCAAACAAAAAAGAAGCAGAAGAAAAAGCTATCAAAATGATAGATTTCGTTGGTTTATCTGGTCATGAATATAAATGGGCAAAACAAGGCCAGCTTTCTGGTGGACAATTACAGAGAGTTGCTATTGCCAGAAATTTGGTTTCTAATCCACAAATACTTTTATTGGATGAACCTATGTCTGCACTGGATATCATAACTAAAAATGAAATCAGAAGTCTTTTACTAACTTTATTTTACAATACAGAAATAGACATAACATTTCTTTTAGTAACTCATGACATTTCCGAGGCTGTTTATTTATCTAACCGTATTATCATATTGGGTGGTTCTCCAACTAAAATTTTAAAAGATTATAGTATTAATTTAGGTCATAGAACACCAGATGTAAAAAATACAATGAAATTCATTGAATATGTCAAGGAAATTGACCACGACTTTAACACTCTAACTTAAAAATCATGAACTTATTTTTACCCGAAATAGGAAGCCAGTTACAATTGACTAAAGATTGGAATTTTATACTTTATTCAGAATATCGTAATAAAACTATGATTGAAAAAATCGGTGGTACATTTAGTTGGAGTCGAAGTGGTGAAAAAAACTATTTAGTTACGATACCAATAGATACTATTTTGACTGTTGACAGGGTATATATCCGAAAAGGTGTTAGTGATTTCAGTTCACTGACATTTAGAATACCAAAAGATAAAAATAAAAAACATATATACGCTGGCGTTCGTTTCTGGGCAAAACTGAGTGATGTTAATAAAATAGAATTCGAATTAATTTCATGTAATGAAAAAACAATGGAATTAATTCGAAATATCGATGAAAAATCAAAAGAAGTTCTGGATTCTATTGAACAGTCTTTTTTCATGAAAAGATTGTTAGACGGAAAGACTGTCAATAATATCAGAACTATGGATACACCTGAACACTTTTTATTACGTTTAGATGATGCTATGAATGACCTGAAAAGGAAATTTCACTATTCTGATTCTGTTAAAAACATTAACAAAGGTATGATTCAGTTCATCAGGGCGTATAAAATTTATACAATATTCGGTGATGATGACGATGTTATAACAAAATAAAAACCATGAATCAAAAAGAAATGTTCGAAGCATCGTTCCAAAGACCAAGCAATTTTTTTAAATTGTCTCCCGAAAGACAGTGGGAAATTGATAAGAACTTGGGTATATTGGATTGGGTGGGTGGTAATCTAACTAAAGAAGAAAACGAGAGATTTCAAAATCATTATAAAAATAAAAAATAATATTATGTATTTACTTTTAATTTGGATTGTAGCAACTATTCTTGCTGGTATAATAGCTTATAAAATACAAGAAGATGGCTCAGATGTTGCTGGTACAGTTGTAGTCTCTGTCATAATTTATCTAATTGTTGTTGTAATATTAAGGATAAATTATGCTACCGAAAATAATTTAAATTCAACAGAATATAAATCCATTCTTATAGCATCATTAACACAAGATGAAAAATTTAAATTAAATGGTAGTTTCTTTCTGGGTTGTGGTTCTATTAACGGGAGTGTCGATGATTATTATATAACATATGGTAAATACAAAACCGATGGAAATAATAATGAGGTTAGCTTGAAAAGAATAAAACTGGATGCTTATAATACATATCTAAATAGAAGTGATTCGGAAGTACCTAAAATTAAAAATTATTATAAAAGGGACGTACAAAAAGCTTTTAAATCCAGATGGTTTTGGAATCGGAAAGAAACTATTGGATATTGGGAAAAAAATTATAATGAATTATATTTGATTGTACCAACAAACACCATTAAAATAGAAGGAAAATTTAATATCGACCATTAAAACATCAATTATGTTAACCAGATTAACAGGACTTATATTATTAATAATATTTTCACCTATTTTAATAATTTGTATAATAGTTAATATTATATTCGGTTAAGTATAAAGTTTAAATACCTTCACTTTTTTATTTTTCTCCATTGCTATATCGATTGTGTGTTGTGTGCCTTTACTATCATTTATTTGAAAAGCAACAACAGCATCACTGTTATTAACAATATCAACGTTTCTTCTATAACCAGCCGATTTTCCAAATTTATTCCAATCTGGATAAAATATTTGAGTAAGTATATTATTTTCTTTAGCCCATCGTTCTCCAAGTGAATCAGCACCTTTAGCACCACCAGAAACGACAAGTGTTACTTTGTTCTTAATTGGTTCTAATACCTTTTTTAAGTATTCAAAATCGTTAAAATCCCGTGACCCAACTATTGCTAATTTCATTATACTAAATTATTTCAATTTATATTTTTTATATATAGAATAAAATAAAATGTTTAATAATGAGGCGATATTTAATACTGGAATATAACGAATTCGACCCGTTTTCGCATTTGAAAACAAAACAAACTGAAGAACAACCTGAAAGTAAAACTAAAGATGTATGTCTTTTAAATATAACTGCTACTGGAAATGCTAAAATAGCACATCCATATTTATCACTTCCAGCAGGTTATACATGTCCGTTTGCTAAAGATTGTAAATCAAGAGTTCAAGATGATAAAGAAACTGGTAGACCTAAATTAAGAACGTTCGGGGATTTTACTTGTTACGCTGCTAATCAGGAAAAAACATTTCCGAATACAAGAAAAAGAAATATGTCAAATTTTGAATTATTAAAAACTTGTAAAGGTGTCGATGAAATGACGAGTTTAATAAAACGTTCTATTGTTTATAAATTTCCATTCGGTGTTCCAGTGTTTAGATTACATGAAAGTGGAGATTTCTTCTCTCAGGAATATTTTGATGCATGGGTTGAAGTTGCTAAAGAACTACCAAATACTATATTTTATACATACACCAAATCATTAAAATATTGGATTAATAGATTAAAAGATATACCATCAAACTTAAAATTAAATGCATCTGTTGGTGGAACAAACGATGAGTTAATTAAACAATATAATTTAAAGTATGTTGAGGTAGTTAAAAATGTAGAAGAAGCCACAGAAAAACAATTAATGGTGGATATAAATGATGATTTAGCATGGAAACAAGATAAATCATATGCAATTTTATTACATGGTATGCAATCAGCAGCATCTGGGTTGAATAAATATGTTAAACAAAATAAAGAAACTTTAAATAAATTAAAAGGTCATTAAATGGAAAACGATAAAATAACAAAAAGTTTCCACAAGTTTAAAGAGGAACAGGCTAAGAAACAAACCAAAAAAGGAGAATATAATCAGTTAGCTGATGATATTACTGTTTTAAGGAAATTAGATAATGGAGAATATGAAAAGATTACTGAGCCTGTTGAAATAGTTCAAATAATAGATATTATAAAAGATGAAGATGAAATAAAAAAACTGGAAGCTTTTTCTGGTGGTTTTAATTTATCTTCGGATATTGTCGCAAAAGAAATGAAACGTGGTGATATTATTTGGTTAACAGCCATATTAAAAAAACCAAACGCAACAACGTCATACAACCAATCTGTGACTGGAACATTAAAATGTAGAGTGGTTGATATATATTATGGTTATAATAAATTAAAATATACATAATGAAAACAGTGAAGAATTTTTTAGATTTTATTAACGAATCAATTGATGAAGGTGTAACATCTGATGTGTGGTATGTTAAAAATAAATATTTCAGAGATTATATTCTTGGTTCAGATAATTTACCAGATGGTGTCGAATTACCAGACCCAAATAATTTAGAAGCGACTCATGCATTTATCGGTAAATTTGACACTTTAGATTTGGATATAATATATAATAAAATGCAGGGTGAATTTTGGTCAGAAGGTAAAACAACTAATGATATATTAAAATCAAAAGATGTAGGACACACATCAATGTCAGTAGGTGATATCATAAGAAACAAAGATGGTATGTTTATGGTTGATAATATGGGATTTTATGATTTAGAAAAATAATATATAAAAATAAAAATATAAAAATGAAATATTTAAAAAAGTTCGAATCTTTTCAAGAAGATGAAATACAAGATGAAATACAAGATGATATTCAAGATGATATTCAAGATGATATTCAAGATGATATTCAAGATGATATTCAAGATGATATTCAAGATGATATTCAAGATGATATTCAAGATGATATTCAAGATGAAATACCATTTAATAAAGAACACGAACCATATGTGAAAGGGGAAAGAAAAATTGGTGATGTTTTTGTTGTAGATTCTGATATAGATTTTGATGATAACCCACTTTTTTATGTTTGGACTGAATACCCAACATATTCTCAGTTTAATAAACCAGATGGTTATCTTAAATATAGTTATGAATTTTATACAGATTCGGCTGGTAATAAATATTTCGTGGCATCTGATGTGAAAAAAATATCTGATGAAGAAATTGAAGGAAAAATTAATTCACATGATTGGAATTATGCAAGAAACGTTGATTCTTTTGTAAATGGTGCTGATAAAGGCTCATATAAAAGATGGCTTGATTTGATATCATAAAAATAAAAATAAAAAAATGAAACACTTAAAAACATATAATACGTTTAAATTGAACGAAGATTATAGTAAGAATGTAGTCAAGGCGATATCTATTTATAAAGAACAATTAGACCAAGAAAAACTGGTTAAAATTAAAAAACTGGCTGCTATGTTAAATTTAGATATTCAAGAAGGCGGTGTTTATGCCAGTTCTCAATACGAAGATTATAAAGGTTGGGATAAAACATTAGCCGAATTGAGAGATTTATTAGATGAACTCGATGTTGATACTATTTATTATTGTTATGATACAGATGAAGTTACAACAACTAATCCAGAAAATAGAAGTAGTAATGATGATGAAGATGAAGATATAGTTGACGATTTTTCGGATTGGACTGAAATAGATTCCGAAGATGTTAAAAAATCATTAATTGGTGCAGTAAGTGAATATATATAATGAAGGTCTATAAGGCTATAATCTTCGATTATAGGGCTGTGGGGCTAAGTTTAAAAAATTAGTATAGTGTGATGAATCATGTTAAAACGTTCGAAAGGTATGGCACACCTACCATTTATTTTAATGTTAATGAAGATGCTGGGACAATAACAATTAATAAAAATGAGAGTATAGCTGAAATTGTTATTGAAGATTTAGATAATTTAATAGATATTATGATTGGTGAAATAACTAAATATAAAATGTCACATGATACCCAAATAGTAACTGCTTGGAAATCTAATGAAACATTGGTTATTCAAGTTGATTCTAAAAATATGGATTTAACTCAACATTTCGAACTTGATAATAATGAACAAAACATGTTAATAGATGCTATTGATGACTTATTTAATAATGTTAAAAAATAAAAATATAAAAATGAAACATTTAAAAACATATGAATCATTTAAAATGAATGAGGATTATACTCAGGATGACGAAATAGTTAGAGATAAAAATAAGAATGACTGGGATTCTATGTTTAATTTTTTTATTAAATATAACAATGGACACCTTACAAAAGGCGACCTTATGATAATGGCATATGGTAAAAATTATACAGGTGTTGATTCTGCTATTCCACAAAACTTGGCAAATGAAATCGGAAACACATTTTTATTCGTTTATGATTATACCAAAGATAGTGGGTCTGTTTTTGGAAAACTGGTCAATCTAAAAGATAAATTGGAATTTAGTAATGCACCAGTCGCTATTACAATTGTTGTTAATGGTGAGGCTTTATATAATGATAATTTACCAGAAGAATTAAAATCTAATGATGGTGATATTGTGACTCATGGTGCAGAATTAACATTTCACAAAGCATTAAATTATGTATTTAATCATGATGAAGTTCAAGCTTTTAGTATAAGACCTATAAAATAATTTAAACTTTTATTTGTTTTTATCGTAAGTATAATTACATTTGCAAAATAATTCCTATTAAAAGTAGGTTAAAGAATTGGAAAAAAACGACATTTTTGTTGTAATATATAACTGAAACAAAGATATTTTTTTAATTATGATGAGGAACACAACATACACGACAGCAACAACCGCCCCCCAACAGGGAGCAGGTCAGGGCAGAACAGCACAACCAAGAGGTTTGTACGCTGAGTGTATTTTGTATATCGGCTTTATTTCACCAAATATATAGCCACTTCTCATTAAAAGGAAGTTACAAAAACCCACTCAGCGTAAAAGTTGAGTGGATTTTTTGTTTTATACGTGTTTTGAAATGCTGATATAGCTCAGTTGGTAGAGCAACATCCTTGTAAGATGAAGGTCGTGGGGTCGTAGCCTACTATCGGCTCAGAAAAATATAACCCTGCAAGGATATATTCCAAGATTATAACCCCACAGGGATATAATCGAGTTCTTTGACATGTTGGAAATGGTTTTATATTGAAATACGATGTGGTATATTTTTACCACATCAAATTTGCGAGTGTAGCTCCTAATTGATTAGAGCGACTGACTTCCAATCAGTAGGTTCAGGGTTTGAATCCCTGTACTCGCACCAAATGGGGATGTAGCTCAGTTGAATAGAGCGTCTGATTTGCACTCAGAAGGTCGTGGGTTTGACTCCCATCTTCTCCACTTTTTAAATTGCCCTCTGGTGGAATTGGCTAAACACGTCAGCCTTTGGAGCTGATGCCATAATCATGGCTTGTAGGTTCGAGTCCTACGGGGGCAGCAATATATCGGGAAATAGCTCCGTAGTCAGGTAGCGGTCTCGCCCTGGAAGCGAGTGGGGTAACCTCTCGAAGGTTCGAATCCTTCTTTCCCGACCATTTTGACCTGTGGTGTAATGGTAGCACCCAACACTCTGGATGTTGTTGTAGAAGTTCGAGTCTTTTCAGGTCAGCAAAAATGAATATCGAGAGTGTGTTGTAATTTGGTAACATAAGATGTTTGGGACATTTAGATGCCGTTCGAGTCGGACACTTTCGACTAATTTTTAAATTAATGGGGCTTGGGACTGCATTGGAGTGGTTGTCTCTCTTGCACAGAGAAAAGCAGGTGGAATCGTTCTCCACAAGTTCCACGAATTAAATTTAATATTATAATGCATCCTATAACTTAATGGTAAAGTGCCAAATTTGTAATTTGGAAATGTGGTTCGAGTCCAATAGGATGCTCTTAATTAACTTAATGTAATGGATAGTATATAACATTATATATCGATGTAGTTCAATTCTTTTAGAGTCAATAAAATAATAACGAGTAGTTGAAAAGTTGGAAAACAGCAATTTTATAATATTCAACTATTTTGTTACGCTCTATTTTAATATATACTAATAAAAATGTATATGTTAAAGTGGGGAAATGAAGAATTACAAAAATCAATTAATTTGTTATTATCTGGGTATTCATATAATGAAATTGGAATCGTTTTAAATAAAACACCAAGAAGTGTAAGAGAAAAATTGAAAAAAAATGGATATAAATCATCAGATTATAAACACATAAATTGTAATGAAATTAAATTTTGTTTAAATTGTGGAGAAGAAATAAAAGATTTAAAATGTAATAAGCGAAAATTTTGTTCATGTAGATGTTCTGCTACATTTAATAACAAGAAAAGAAAAACAATTAATATTAAAATTGATAAAAAGGTAAATAATAAATTTGATGGTAGTTATAATGCATATTTAATTTACATTGAAAAGTGGAAAAAGAATATGGTGTCAGGATTAAGAGGTAAATATCAAATATCATTACATATAATTAGATATTTATTTATTAAATTTAATAACAGATGTAGTAGATGTGGGTGGTCTGAAAAAAATCTTTATACTGGAAACACACCACTTGAAGTTGAACACATAGATGGTAATTATTTAAATAATAAAGAAGAAAATTTAGATTTAATATGTCCAAATTGTCATAGTTTAACACCAACATATAAAGGTGCTAATAAAGGTAATGGTAGAAAGAATAGACAAAAATATAATATGACTAATTAAATAAAAAATATATATATTATGAGTATAATGGATTTGATAGAAGAAGAACCCCCAGTTAGATTCGATAACAATAACAATAAAATTTATTGTAACCTCGATAAAAGCCCAAATTTAAAAATTTATGGTTTTAATAAAGAAATTGACTATCAAAAAATATTTACAACTTTAAATGATAAATTATTTAACGATGTTTCTTTTTTCGTTGGTTTGGTCGATGAATGTACTGATATAAATATTATAGAAATTTTTTATATTATACAAGAAGAAATTGAGAAAGAATATCTGAATGAATTAAAATGTAAAATATTAGAACTTGGTTATTATAAAATAGATGAAATTGAAGTTAATATTTATTTAATTTTTAAAAAATGCTTTAACACGTTATTAGATATAAATAAAATAAATAATGCATTTATTTATGATAGAGAAGTTATAGATAATTTTGATAAGATAGTTAACATATTTTTAAAAACTTTGATTATTCATCTAAGACAGTTAATTATTAAACATAATTTTCAGATTAAAGTTAAATAAATTATTATAAACAAAAATAATATCCAAACATCAAAAAATTATTTTTTTACTGTTTACTCAAATTCTGACAGTAAATAAAACGTCTTCATAGTTCAATGGACAGAACGTGAGTTTCCTAAACTTGAAATTTGGGTTCGACTCCCAGTGAAGATACAATATGTTCCCATAGTTCAATGGAAGAACACGGGTTTTCTAAACCCACAATTTGGGTTCGACTCCCAGTGGGAATTCTTTTCGAGATAATAGCACAGTTGGTTAGTGCATCGGCTTGCCAAGCCGAGGACGTTGGTTCGAATCCAATTTATCTCTCAAAATTTTATTATAATCTGCAACCAACAAAACATTTTATCGTTCACTGAAAAAAAGAATTATTAATTATGAGTGAAAAGGTTGTAACAATTACAGAGGGTAATTTCAATGAAGTTATTAATAGTGATAAATTAACTATAATAGATTTCTGGGCAGAATGGTGTAGCCCATGTAGAATGGTATCTCCTATTATAGATTCACTTGCCGAAGAATTTGGTGATGATATAGTGGTTGCAAAATGTGATGTTGATGATTTAGGATTCGTTGCAGAAAAATATGGTATACGAAATATACCTGCTGTACTTTTTATACAAGATGGTGAAGTAGTAGACAGAATAATTGGTGCTAATCCAAAAGAAAAATATGTAACTAAAATCAATTCACTGATTTAAAAATTAGAGAATTTTATGTTTTTCTAAATAAAATTATTAAAAATAAGAACATTTTTGCTTTTAGAATATATATAACTTAAAAGAACTTTGAAAGTTATATGAAATATCTTATTAGTATTTTAATATTTTTTATTAATATATCTATATTCTGTCAAGAACCACAATTCTCACAGTACTATGCGAATAAATTATATTTATCACCATCATTTGCTGGTACTGATAATGCACCACGACTTTTTATGAATTATCGAAACCAATACATGGGTCTGGTTAATTATAATACATACAGTGCATCTTTTGATACATATTTTGATAAATTTAATAGTGGTATTGGTGCTTTATTTGTTGGTGATGCTGCTGGTTATGAAACATATAATACATATTCTGCAAATATAATATATTCTTACAGAATACATATTCGTGGAAATGTTTATTCAACATTCGGGTTACAAGGAAATTACACACAAATAGGTGTTGATTTTTTTAAATTAATATTCAATGACCAAATACAAACACATTCGGGTGGTACAATTGAGACTCCTATAACGACAGTTAAGTTTTTCGATGTTTCTTCAGGTTGGATTATATATGGTAATAAATTTTGGACTGGTCTGTCTACTGACCATCTTTTACGTCCCGAATATGCGTTGACTGCACGAGAAAGTTCCAGACTTCCCATACAATATAAATTTTTTGGAGGTTTAAAATTATCTACTAATCCAAACGTATTTAAAAATTCAAATTATTATTATTTAACATTTTTATATAAACGACAGGGAAATTACAATCAATTAGATTTAGGTGTGTATTGGGAATATAAACCAATTACATTTGGTATTTGGTATAGAGGTTTTCCAATTTTTGAAAATATAAATAAAGTTAATCCAGATGCAATAATTGGTATGGTTGGTCTTAGAATGGATAATTTTCATGTTGGGTATTCTTATGATTTTATAATTTCAAATTTATATGGTTCAACATCTGGAACACATGAAATAACAGTATCTTATATTTTTCCTGAGATAAAATTTAAGAGTTCTAAACATAAATCACTACCTTGCCCTGAAATTTAAAATCGATAAAAATGAATATTATAAAGACAATAATATTACATAGGAATCTTAGAATAAAACAAGAAATATTATGCAATAAAGTCGTTGAATGGTCTCAAATACGTAATAAACCACAATCGAGTGAGATTCCATTCTTAAATGAATTTTCATCAATAAATGATGCTGTAAAAGAAATTGAAAAAAAAATACCTAATATATATTTTTTTTTGAGTGATATGTTAGGTGGTGCAAGTAGTATTAAAAAAGAAGCTTTATCTAAAACAGATGATAGTCGAAAGATTAAATAATTTGAAGTTTAATAGTAATGAAATATTCGAAAATGATGATATTTTCTATAAGAATGGTTCATTATATATATCTCGAAAATTTGCCAATCTTATAATAAGAGCAGATTGTAGTAAACTACTTCAGGAATCATTTTTATCACTTGAAAGAAGGAATTTAAATACTAATATAGTATATAATGATTTTATGCTGTCTGTTAATATTTATTTAAAACCAATATATTGGGTTGGTAATAAACAAAAACATAATAAATTGAGAGTGTGTGGTCGTTCTGGTGATTTCGGGTTCGGTGGGTTAGAACGAGGTAAAAATTTTAAATTTGGAATTAGAATAAAGCGAACTATTTATAAAATTTTATTAGAAATATATATAAATAGTACTCTCAGTAGGTCTGAAAAATTAAAAGAGATTTTTGAAAGCCAATTTTTTTAGTTATTTTCATGCTCCCGTAGATTAATTGAATAGTGCATCAAATTTAATATGAGGGTCACAGGTTCGAAACCTATCGAAGTACAAATTAAAAAATAAATTTTTATATGGAAACTTATAGTGAATTCAACAAAGAAAATCAAAAAAGTATAGCTTTTGATGAAGAAATAATATCAGAATTGAAAAAGGTATATAAAGATACCAATTATGCAAAGACTGGTATATTAGACCAACGTATTGAACAATTAATGTCTATCCATAGAGTATGGATTGAGAAAGCCAAAACATTATATAGTGCTAAAGAAATAGCTGAAAAATTATATAAATCTGAACAGATATGATTAAAAAAGAACCGTATAAATACACCATAGAAGATATGGAAGAATGTTTTAAAGCTGGAAATAGAAGGGGACAATATGAAGTCACTGGACAAGACCTCGAAAAAGATTGTCCTATTTTTGATGTATGGGTGAAGGATTATGTTGATGAAAAAACAAAGAATGGTGTTATAAATATTGATGATATAGATATTTCAATTAGGTGTCATCAGTCACTGGAACGTTTAAATATAAAATATCTTGAACAATTGTCTAATTATACACCAGATGAATTGTTATTAAGTCATGTTGTAAAGAGGACGATTCAAGAGCTTGAAGAACAAATGGGGATATATCATATCTCATGGCGTTCTAAAAAATAAAAGATGTTTATGAAGCATAATATACCGATTGATTCATTTATACATTATGAAAAATATAAAGAATTAAAGGATTTACATGAACGTATTTTTCATTTTAATTTTACACAAGAATCGGAAATTATTCATTTATTAAAAAATCCACCGAATTATAAATTTATAATTTTAACCACTGGGGTAGATGGTAACCTTTTATCTATTATACAAAAAATAGGCTATAAGTTACCTGAAAATTTAATACGGTGGTATAGTGTATATGCCAATTTAAATTTAAATAAAATTGTAAATCTACCACTGGGGTGGAATTCTATGGTATTTAATAATGTCAAAGATATGATTCAGGATATCTTATCTGATGAAAATATAAAAAAACAAAAGTTGATGCTTATGGCTATGGGTAGAACACACCCAATCCGTGAAAGAATAAGAAATTTATTTATCGATAAGAATTGGGTTTCACATCAAGATTGTACCATACAGTTAGAATTTTATTTAATCTTAATGAAGCATCATTATTTTAATTTATCACCAAGAGGTATATCCGAAGATTCTTTTAGAACATGGGAATCATTATATTCTGGAGTTATACCGATTGTTATAAGAAGTGAAATATATAAAAATTTTAATGATTTACCTATTTTACAAATTGATAAATGGTCAGATATAACCGAAGGTTTTTTAAATAGAACGTTAGAAGATTTTAATACAAGAGAATGGAATTACGAAAAATTAGATTTCAACTATTGGAAAAAAATTATGGTTGAAGATATAAAAAAACTCAATTAAATTCAAACTTTTCAAGGTTTTGGTATTATATATGAGTACCGTTCTCGGTAAAAAATAATGATAAATGAGTGGAAAAATTTTTTATAGAAATTCAGTCGAAAGATTTACATAAATCACTGCTGGGTTATGCGAAAAAACTTTGTAACTATAATGTTACAGAATATGAAGATTTAGTTCAAGAAACATATTTAAAATCAATAGATAAAAAAGAATTTTTTAAATTCGAAAAATCAGAAATGAAATTTTGGATGTTATCTATTATGCACAACATTTTTATAGATAAGAAACGAAAAAATAGTGTAGAAAATAAAATGTATTCTGTTTCTTTATATAAAGAAGGCGGTAAATATGATGATAATAAAGATACAGTTGAGGAACGTGAAGAATTAGGAATTGATGATGAAAGCTTAAACCCACTTGAAATACTGGAAAATCGTGAATTTCGGAATAAATTAAAATATCTCAAAAAGAATTTAAGAAAGTATATTAAAAATGATAATATGTATTATGTAGTAATGGCTCGTTTAATGGGGGTTAAATATGTAGAGATATCTGATATGTTTAATATTAATTTGGAATCATGTAAAGCTATGTATTTCAGATTTAAAGAAACACATGTAGAAAACCTAAAAAAAGAAATGAAAAGTTACATTTAATATTATGGAAATTACATCAGATAATGTTTATGAAATGTATGAGAAATTGAAATTTTTCAATTTCGATTTAGAATACTCAAATTTTAATAAGAATGAAATCGAAATAATGATAGATTTTTTTATTAATAATGATGAATTTGAAAAAGTTTTACTTCTACAACGATTTTTACGTGATTATTAATATTTTTCCAGCATGTCTTATAAAAATTAAAAATTAAAGACATGCTAAAAGCACATATGGTCACGTAAGTGGCCTATCCAGAAAAGACAGAAAAAGGAAAAGATACACTGAAAAGTTCAATGAAATTTTTCAATTTTTCTTGTTATCTTACCGTTACGGTATTTTAGATTTTTGTGGGTCTGATGTAAAAACATCAGGTAATCTAATATGCCAAGATGGTAAGTTTTGTTTTAGAAAGTTCGATAATGGTGAATATTCTAAAGAAGAATTATGTAATACTGGGATACCAACCAGACACCCGAACGTTCTAAAAGGTATAATAATAGGGAAGAAATCATGGGGTCTTCATGTTAAAATGTGGAGTGAAGGAATTTCGGAATGTTTATTTAATTTAGATGAAATTAAAGAAAACTTTACTAAATTTGGTCTTGTAATTCCAGAATCATTATTATTGGATTTGGAAAATACTATTAGAAAGTATAAAATTAAAGAATTTAATAAATGGTTAAATGTATATAAAGGGAAGTAAAGGAATAGATTGGTTAAGTATATATCTACCAATGATTAATTACTTAGATAGCAACGCACAAAAAATTGGTCTTGTAATTGGTGCTGATGACATTTATTACTTTAAAAATATAGAAAAATATGTTTTCATCGATTCACAAAAAATGACACTATATATTAGTGATAATAGTTCCTTTACTAATAATATTTTTATTTTAAATTCGAGCAATTTGAATTTAGAAAACATGAAAAGTGGAATTTTAAACATAGAACGAGTCGAAAAATTAAAAAATTTATTTAATGTTAGCGAATTTTAATAATGAGATTATTATTTTTATATAACAAAAAATTACTTTATGGAAATAAATGCTGGCTTAGTTATAATATCCGATAATAAGATATTATTGATACACCCCAACGGAGAATATAATAAAAAAACATGGGGAATACCAAAAGGTACAGTTGAGAAAGGAGACGGTATAATGGAAACAGCTATTCGTGAAACCTACGAAGAAACTGGGGTTATCGTTAATCCAGAAGATATTGAGAGTGACATGCATATATTTTATTACAAGAAGAAAAATAAAGATGTAAAAAAATATATTTATTATTTTATTGTTAATATAAGGCCAGAAGATATTAGAATAAATAAGTCCATCGTCCCAAATGATGAGGTGGATAAATTTGGGTTTTTTACAAAAGAAGAAGCCGAAGATAAAATAAAGCCAAAGCAAACAATTGTATTAAAATACTTAGTATGATTAATTATCCTTTTAATGATTATAGTAGAATTTTAATAAAAGCTATTAATATTAATATTGAACACCCATATTCAGAAAGATTTTTTAATCATTTAATGTCTGATTTTACAAATAATGTTAAGAAAAAGAAACATATTTTCGGTTTAATAGAAATTGATACTAAAATAGTCACAAATAATGAATTATATTCTGATTCTTGGACACCAGAAAGTTTTATGTATATATGTCCAATATTTTTAAGAGGTAATGGTAAATTTGTAGATTTTTCTGTTAGTAGGAAATATGAAGTAAGAAGTGACTTGACTTTACATCTTCATTTCGAATCTGGGAACATATTCGACATTTATGCGGTTTCTATACAAAAAGATAGATATAATGGTAACATCACTGGTGATTTTAGAAAATATGTTAATTCTATATTATTAAAAATACAAAGACAAGAAAAAATTGAATCATTATATAATTGTTGAAAAATATTAAACAGAACCAAACTTTTTAAATATATAGTTCTATATTATAAAAAATAAAGTTGAAAAAATGGGAGCATATGTATTTATAGGGGTACTTATTTTAATTTTAGGTGTATTTGTTTATGTTTACTTAAAAAGAAAAAAAGACAATGAAAAAATAGTTGATGGGACTACACCCGAAATAGGTGATGAGTGGAAAACATCCGAAGAACCAAGTAAAGAAGAATTAAATAAATATGATGAATTATTCTTACCAGATTCAGATATTATTCAAGAAACTAAGGACGTTCCAACAATTAAAATACAGGAAAAAAAGGTTTATATCGATAAAACATTGGATGAAATAAAACAGGCATCCATTATAGAAACTAAAAAGGTAATTAAAAAAGTATCAGAAGTTAAATCGACAAAAAAATCAACAGGTGCTAAAAAACCAACTGGACAAAAGAAAACTACGAAACCTAAAAACATAAAATAATACTGCTAATTAAATCAACTTTGGGTAAAAAAGAAAACCACTGAATTTCAGTGGTTTTTTTAGAATTTTCCTACATCATTCATATTAATATATCCAAGTTTAACCATTGCATCTCTTAAATCTCCGAGTTTTTTATCATCATCAAAGTTTAATATAGCATTAACCATTTTTTTAACACCGTCTTTATTATTTGTTATTTTGATATTATTTATTTGTTGGTCTAACGATGTTGTTGCTGTGTTCGGTGTATTTTTTTCAATTTCTGCCAAGTTTTTATATATCTTCATATAAACATTGTTATTAAACCAGTCTATTATTATTTTTTTTATATTTTTTAATTGGTCATCTGTTGCAGCCTCATTTATAAATTTGTAACTTGTATTTACATTTTGTTCGGGTGTTGTATTCGGTTGATTTGTTGTTGGTGCTTCAGTGGTTGTACTGGTAGCTGTCATGCCAGATGGCTTTGCTTCTTCCCCGATATTTAATTTTAATTCTTCAAAATTTTGTATCCCAATGCCCTTCCCCATATTCTCCACCATTGAATTTGAAAAAGATACAACCATTTCCTGTTTATTTTTTTCATCTTTTTGACTAAATATTTTTTGAAATTCTTTCGGGGTTTCATTACCAAATATTTGTTCGAATGATACTTTATT
>Ga0172381_10000853_pt1 | contig 38009 bp, 36 predicted proteins | sample Leawel6488metaG_FD_119754 | JGI IMG/M metagenome (GOLD analysis project Ga0172381, IMG submission 119754) | Leachate microbial communities from a municipal landfill in Southern Ontario, Canada - Leachate well 64-88 metaG | ecosystem: Engineered > Solid waste > Landfill > Unclassified | place... | reverse complement strand
GTTATTGACTGGGAGTTTTTTTTAATTTATACTAGCTAAGTAATATTTGCGGGCGTCGTATAATGGTAGTACAGGGGTTTCCAAAACCTCTAGCGTGGGTCCGATTCCTACCGCCCGTGCTAAATAGGTTATTAATAACCTATTTTTTTATTTATCTATTGACAGATAACTATTTATATACTAAATTGTTTCAGTTAGCATAGATCTTTAATAAATAAGGTTTTATCGGGTTGGTTGTCAAATTCGTTTTTAAATTAAAAAATGCGAATTTAGGAGCCAATCTAATAATATAATAATAACTTTAAAAAATTTAATCATGGAAGAGGAAAAACAAAAATCTCTTGAACCTATCAAGGTGGGAGAATGGGTCTGGACAGTCTTGGTTACTTATATTCCTATAGTGGGGATAATTATGTTGTTTGTTTGGGCTTTTAGTGAGAGTACAAACGTAAACAAAAAAAATTGGGCCAAAGCCAATTTGATTTTGGTGGCTATTGGTTTTGCTGCTTGGTTGTTTTTTGCCACAATGTTTGTGGGCGTTCTTAGTAATTTCTAAGTAATTTCTAAATTTAATCGCCGTCAGTTTTATACTGGCGGTTTTTTTTATTATACAAAAATATTAGACGTTATTTAATAGTAACTCCAAGTAACCAAGCCAAATCGCTAATTTGTTCGGGACTAATGATTATACCCTTTAAACTATCAAGACTGATATTTAAGCCGGCGATATTGCTGGTTCTTAGATCAGTTTCAAAATTTTTGGTTTTTGACATTTCCGCTTTGGTTAAATCGCAAGCGGAAAAAATAATTTGCGACATTTCAGCGGCATAAAAATCCGCTTCGGTTAACAAGCAATTATTAAAAATAACTGATTTTAATTTGCTGAAACGAAATTGAGCTAATTTTAATTGGCAAGTTTTAAAAGCAGTTTCGTTTAAAACGCCGTCGCTGGCTACAAATCCGGTGAGGCGGCATTTTTCAAAATCAACATGGCGCGTATATAATTCTTCTATTTCTAAATTAGCCAAGTCGCAATTTTCCAAGCGGACATTTATTAGCGACAGTTTGGTTGCTTTTAAATGACTTAAATTGCAATTTTTTAAACAACAATCTTTAAAATCTAAATTAGTAAAAACTGTCTGGCTAAAATCACTGCCGCTAAGTTCTAAATTTTCATATTCACCCTCATCAGTTAACTTAAAATCAACCGGCTTGGTTAAATTTTGGGGCAATCGGGTAAAATTGTTATTTTTAGAATTTATTATCATATTTTTAATTATATCACTCGGCCCCGGCTTGTTCTAATTCTGAGCACTGATTAGGTAAAATTTTGTTTTATATTATTGATAAAAAATGGTATTATATAAATATATAACTAATTATTAAATCTATGATGTTACAAAATAAAGTCGCGATTGTGACTGGCGCCGGTCAAGGCATCGGCCGGGGCATCGCTCTAGCCCTAGCGAAAGAAGGTTGCGCGGTAGCAGTCAGCGATGTTAATTATGAGAACGCTCTTAAAGTAGTTTTAGAAATCGAAGCCTTGGGCATCAAGGCCATTGCCGTCAAATGTGATGTTTCGCAAAAAGCGGCGGTTGATCAGCTAATTGCTGATACAGTCAGTGGTTTGGGCAAATTGGATATTATGGTTAACAATGCCGGTGTCTATCCGTTCGTTCCTTTTTTAGAAATGACGGAAGAAGCTTGGGACAAAGTGCTTGATATTAATCTTAAAAGCGTTTTCTTGTGTTCTCAGGCCGCCGCTAAAGAAATGACTGAAGGTGGTAAGATTGTAAATATTTCTTCTATTGCCGCTTATGTCGGTTTTGGCGGCTTAACTCATTACTGCGCTTCTAAGGGCGGCGTTAATGGATTCATTAGAGCGCTGGCTTTAGAATTAGCCGCTAAAAAAATTAATATAAATAATGTGGCCCCAGGAGCAATTGAAACACCAGGAGCGACTGGCGGCCAATCGGATGAAATGAAGAAGCAAACTGTAGCCTCAATTCCTTGGGGCCGGATGGGACTACCGGCAGATATTGCTAATGCAGTGGTATTTTTAGCTTCCGATCGAGCGGATTACATCACTGGCCAAACATTAGTTGTTGATGGCGGCTATATACTTAGATAATAAAAAATATTTTTTAAAAAATTATGAAAATCACTATTCAAAAAGAAAACAGCGACGACGCCCTTAAAGTAGTCGATGATAATAAAGGGAAGACCAAAAAAGTTAAAGAAGTCGCTGAAGAAAAAACTATCAAAGTTGATCCTTGCAATGTCAATCTGGAAGTTGGCGACGGTTTTCGTTTCGGCTTTGGTTTTATTTTAGCGGCGTTGGTTTGGTTGGCGACCCTTTCCCTAATCAGTCTGGTTGCTTTTGAATTATTCAACCGATTTATTATTAATCAATAAAGATAGCTGTCAGGGATTCTCCTGGGTTATTAACGAAAAATGTATGGCTCACGAAATTGAGGCGGACTTCGTTGAAGATTATTATAACGAAGATCAGCAGTGTCGCCAGTGCACCAGTTTTGCTAAGGGGTATTGCCACGAAGCTAAAACTGACGTGCCGCCGACCGCGCACTGCGATTTTTTTCAAGCAAAAGATTAATAATTAATAAAAGATATATGACTAAAAAAAGCCTAGTCTTTTTCGTCGCTGTTATCTTATTCTTACCATTAGTTACTTCTGCTCATCAACCGCGTTTAGTTAAGAACAATCAGATTAAGGTGTCTAATCCGGAAATCTCGCAAGCTTTTTATGGCGAGCTTAAGGGGCAGCCGCAGGAGTATAGTATTTTTTCGGCGCAGCCTTTCCGGTTGTATCTTGGTTTATTAGTACCGGATATTTCTGGGGCAAAGACGGATATTTCCGTAGCGGTATTAAGTAATGGTCAGACGCTAGCGAATCTCGATTGTCGCAATTTTAAGTGGATGCCTTATTTTGAAAAGTTCGGCGGCGACGCTTATCTTTGGGGGCCGGAATTTAGCGCGGCTGATTCTAATCGAACCGCTGGTTTAAAAGGGCAGGAAATGCCGGCCGGTAATTATATAATCAAAGTTTCCAGTCCTGATAATTTAGGTAAATATTCTTTAGCTATCGGTGATGTGGAAAATTTTCCGCCTCGAGAAATAATCAATGCTTTATATTTAGTGCCGCAGCTGAAAATTAATTTCTTTGCTTATCCGACACTTAAGTTGCTTAGTTCAATTTATATTTGGCTCTATCTCTTTTTTCTATATCTTTTAGCTTTTATTTTTGGTCTAGTCTATCGATACTTGCTTCGCAAATTAGCTAAAGTCAAATCTTACAAAGTAAAACATAATATCGGCCAATCGGATAAACTAATTCGAGCCGCCTTAGCTATCGGGTTTTTGTTAGTGGGTATTTGGCTAAGCTTTAACCCACTGCTGATTTTTATTTCTGGATTTTGCGCTTTTGAAACCATTTTTAGTTGGTGCGGTTTCTATGCCGCTATTGGTAAGAACAGCTGCCCGTTAAATTAATAATTGTTTAAATAGTTAATCAGCCTCGATTTGAAATCGGGGCTTTTGGTTTTTAAACGGCCGATTTATCTTAGGCCTTGATTTTTTTCTGGATTTAACTATAATGTATTTACTTATAGTTAAAAGTCCCACAAATTATTAAAATAAATTTATGTTTCAACTAAATGCCCGGACTGATTATGGCTTACTTATTATGCTGGAGCTGGCCGCTTCCGGACAAGTGACGCCATTATCACCCTTGGCGCAAAAATTAAAGATTTCGTCGCCGTATCTAAGTCAAATTGCGAACTCTTTTTTAAAAGCCGGTTTGATAAAAAGTAAAGAAGGAGCGGGCGGCGGTTATTATTTGGCTCGGCCAGCCTCAGAGATTTCTGTCTGGTCAATTTTAAAAACTTTAAACGGCGAAACAAAAGTCCGCTGTCTTGATACAGGAAAAAAGACTTGTCCTAATTTCCGCTCTTGTGGTCTTAAGAGCGCCTGGCCTTTATTATTAGATGATATCGAACAGAGCCTGAGTCAGCGCAGCCTGGCCAATCTGCTTGATAAAAAAATATGAATATCTTAGAAGTAAAAAATTTAACCGTAACCGCTCATGATAAATTAATTTTAGATGATGTCAGTTTTTCACTAGCCGCTGGCGAAAGCTTAGCGATTATGGGACCTAATGGTTCCGGTAAGAGCACACTAGCTAAAGTGCTTCTCGGCCACCCCGATTATCGAGTGACCGGCGGCCGTCTTTTTTTCAACGGGCAAGATTTGCTAGCGCTAAAACCGGAGGAACGAGCGGCGGCGGGGTTATTCTTGTCTTTTCAAGAACCGCGAGAAATTGCCGGCTTAGATTTATTTTCTTTTTTATTTGATGCTTATCGAGCCTTAAAAGAAGCCCGTCACCAGCCGGTTCCCAGTGTTTTTGAATTTAAACCAATCTTGGATGCTGAACTGGCGGTCTTACAAGTTAAAGGTGATTGGTCGACCCGGTCTTTGAATCAGGATTTTTCTGGCGGTGAAAAAAAGAAAGCTGAATTATTACAACTCGCTTTAGCTGAGCCTAAGCTCGCCATCTTGGATGAGATCGATTCCGGTTTGGACGTCGATGCTCTTGCTGTGGCTGGTCGGGCGCTGGCTCGGGCTAAAGACAAGGGAACTAGTTTTTTAGTGATTACTCATTATCGCCGCGTTTTAGAATATATTAAGCCGGATAAAGTTTTGGTACTCTCGGCTGGCAAAGTGGCCGCTTATGGCGGACCGGAATTGGCGGATAAGTTTGAGCTCGAGGGGTTTACCGCGCTCTAATAATTTTGATAATTATTATGACTGAAGATTTTAAAACAACTGATATTGAAAAACCGAATCAAGCTGATTATATGGCGCAGTCTCGTTTAGGCTTGGATGAAAATTTAATTCGTCAGATTTCGGCTGACAAAGGAGAACCAAGCTGGATGTTAGAACGCCGGCTGGCGTCTTTTAAAATATTTAAAGCCCAACCTTTACCGGATTGGGGTCCGGATTTGAATAAATTAGATTTGGATCATATTACTTATTACGCTAAAGCCGTTGACAAATCAGCCGCTTCTTGGAGCGAGGTGCCAGCTGATATTAAAAATACTTTTGATAAATTAGGGATTCCCCAAGCCGAGCAGGAATTATTTTCTGGTGTGGGGGCGCAATATGAATCGACAGTCGTCTATCATTCTTTAAAAAAGGAGTTGCGAGATCAGGGGATAATTTTTGAAGATTTAGATGTGGCGCTTAAAAAATATCCAGAATTAGTCGAGCCTTATTTTATGAAAGTGATGCCGAATACTTTGCATAAGTTTGCCGCCTTGCACGGCGCTATCTGGAGCGGTGGAACTTTTTTGTATGTTCCTGAAGGGGTTAAAGTAAAAAAACCGCTACAAGCTTATTTTCGGATGAATGCTAAAGGAATGGGGCAATTTGAACATACCCTAATTATTATTGATAAAGGCGCTACGGCTCATTATATTGAAGGCTGCAGCGCGCCGCGTTATGGAGTTGATTCACTTCATGCCGGTGGCGTCGAAATCTATGTTAAAGAGGGGGCTCATTTTCGTTATAGTAGCGTAGAAAATTGGAGCAAGGATACTTATAATTTAAATACTAAAAGAGCGCTGGTCGAAACCGATGCGCACATGGAATGGATTGGCGGTAATTTTGGTAGCAACACCACCATGCTTTATCCTTGTTCGATTTTAAAAGGGGACCGAGCGACTTCTGATTATTTAGGGGTAGCTTTTGCCGGCGCCGGACAAGTTCAAGATACCGGCGCTAAAGTAATTCATCTAGGAAAAGATACGGCTTCCCATATCGTGGCTAAAGGAATTAGTACTCACGGCGGTAAATCAATCTATCGCGGTTTGGTTGAAATTGCTCCGGGAGCGGTTAATGCAGTTGCCTCGGCAAAATGCGATTCTTTAATTTTAGATGATCAGTCGCAAGCGGATACAATTCCGGTAATGGCGATAAATAACGAGACAGCGACTGTGTCCCATGAAGCTTCAACCGGGAAGATAAATGCTGAAGATCTTTTTTATCTGCAGACTCGCGGTGTTAATAAAGAAGACGCGGCAGCGATGATTGTTAATGGTTTTATTGAACCGATTGCCAAAAAATTGCCGTTAGAATATTCGGTCGAAATGAATCGTTTGGTGGAAATAGAAATGGAAAATAGTATCGGTTAATCATATGTCACATATTATAATTAATTACGCTAAAGATTTGCTTAATGACGGCCGGCTGGTTATTAAAAGCCAGACGGAGGTTTCTTATATTTTAATTATTGATGGTGATGTTGCGGCCAACAGAGAAATTATTTTAGAAGACGGGGCAACACTCCATGCCTATTACTTATTTTTGAATAATAATTCTCGAATAAATTTAAAACATGTTATCGGTCAAAATTCGATTTTAACTTCTAACTCTTTAGTACTTAACAGTAGCTCGCTAAATGTCGGAACAGAATATAATCTTACCAGTCGTGGCGGATCGGTTCTAGTTAAAGCGGACGCAGTTTTAAACGGCGCGGCCAACTTAAATTATGAAGCAGTCTTGCGGGTAAAACCAGCGGCTCAAAAAAGTGATAGCCGGGTTGACCTGCGTCTTTATCTTAATAGTCCCGCGGCTCGAGGTCGGCTTATTCCGCAACTCGAAGTAGCGGCCGATGATGTTAAAGCGGGGCACAGCGCTAGCACTTTTAAGCTTTCTTCTGATGACCTTTTTTATCTGCGAACTCGTGGTCTGTCTAAGAGACAAATAATGGCGTTACAACTTAAGGGGCTGAGTAATAATTTTGTACAGGGCCTTGACGGGGCGACTACTAAACTTATTTTAGACTTAATTACTAAACAATATGATTGATATTAGACCTGATTTTCCGATGTTAAACCGTAAATATCAAGGCCAAGACTTGGTTTATTTTGATAATGCCGCTTCGGCTTTAAAGCCGCAAGCTGTTTTAGATGCGGTCTTGGATTATTATCAAAATCATAGTTCCAATGTTCATCGGGGTCCGAATTTTTTATCAGAGGAAGCGACGGTTCTTTATGAAAATGCTCGGCGGACAGTAGCTGATTTTATCGGCGCTAGTCCTGAGGAAACGATTTTTACTTCCGGCGCCACCATGAGTCTTAATTTGGTGGCACGTTCCTGGGGTGAAGCTAATTTGCGAGCGGGTGATGTCATTGCTCTTAGCCGAGCGGAACATCACGCTAATTTGGTGCCATGGTTACAGCTTAAAGATAAATTAAATTTGAAGTTAGTCTATATTGAAGTGGCGCGTGATGGCTCTTTGATTCTCGATAATATTTTAGAAACGCCTAATTTAAAATTACTGGCGATTACCCAGGCGTCCAACGTTCTCGGGTCTTTTTATGATTTAAAAGATTTATTACAAGCGGCGCGGCAACGGGGAATTATTACGGTAGTTGATGCGGCGCAAAGCATTGCCCACTGTCCGATTAATGTTAAAGATTTAGGTTGTGATTTTCTAGCTTTTTCCGGACACAAGTTATTGGCCGAAACCGGCATCGGAGTTTTATATGGCCGGCGGGAATTATTAGAAAAAATGCCGCCATTTTTCGGTGGCGGCGCGATGATTGCTGAAGTAACGGAAGATTCTTTTATTCCGGCAGAATTGCCAGCTAAATTTGAAGCGGGCACGCCGAATATTTCTGGGGCGATCAGTTTGGGGGTAGCTTGCGCTTATTTAACTAAATTAGGGTATGATAATATTATAAAAAAAGAAACCGAACTTAGCGCTTACTTTTTAAAGCGCCTTAAAGAATTAGATTTTGTTACTTTGCTCGGTAACCAGACAGAGCGCTTGCCGTTATTTTCCCTGGCATTTACTGGCATGCATCCTCACGATGTCGCTGATTTATTAGGTGAAGTGGGAATTATCACGCGGGCCGGGCATCATTGCGCCCAGCCACTACATGACAGTTTAGGCATATCGGCAACCTTAAGAGCCAGTTTATCTTTTTATAACACAACCAGTGAAATTGATAAGTTTATTGAAGCTCTTAAAAAAATCCAACTATTATTTAAAAGTTAAACTATGGATATTTACGCTAAAAATATTTTAGACCATTACCAGCGGCCGCGTAACTTCGGTCCGCTTAGCGGTGTGGTGGGGCATCACGAACTTAATCATAGCTGCGGCGACGATATCACGGTCTATTTAAAAACGGAAGCCGGTAAGATAAAACAACTTTCTTTTGAAGGACACGGCTGCTCAATCTCGATGGCCACCACTTCGATTTTAAGCGAGGCGTTGGTCGGTCGAGAAATTGCTGAAGTTTTAAAATTAGATTTAAGCGACATCCAAAAAATATTAGGAATTGATATTAGCTTGCGTCGGGAGAAATGCGCTCTGATTGGTTTGCGGGCGATTCAAGGCGCAGTTAAAGAATCAATTTTGGAAATATCCAAAAGCACTCATTAAATATATGAATTATTTTTATATTATTATTCCTCTTATTTTTATTAACCTGGCTGCTTTTATAACGATGGGAGTTGATAAAAAACGATCAGCTAAATCAGGAGCGCCGCGGATTTCCGAAGGACTGTTATTTTTTATGGCGGCGCTGTTTGCCAGTTTCGGCGTTTATGCCGGAATGTTTGCTTTTCATCACAAAACTAAGAAGTGGTATTTCTTAATTGGCATTCCGCTGCTGATGGCCGAGAATCTAGCGACTAGCTATCTGATCTATTTATTATTAAATTAGATATTTTTTTCGAGTTCGCTGATTAGTTTGGCGGTGTCGGCTAGTTTTTTTAGTTTAGCCTCCGGAACCAAATCTTCACCGAATATTTCTAGGCGCTCTAAACCTTCGGTCAGTTTAGTTTGTCCGCCGCGAGCCAGCACGACATAGCTGACTCGGGCATCATCTTTAGATGACTCCCTTTTTATTAAGCCAATTTTTTCCATCGGTAACAGTAAGCGGGTAATTCCCGAAGCGGTTAGTCCGACTTTATCGGCTAAATCAATGCGGCGCATGCGGTTGTCTTGATTCTGGCTTAAGTGGTACATAATGATAAGCTCGTTTAAGCTGATACCATTTAGGCCGGCGTCCAGCCGACGGCTGAGTTTTGTTTGGAACTTAGTGATGCCAAAGAAGAAATTGGCTGTCTGATTGATTTTTGTCATAATAATATTATTATTGAATAATGTTTGATTAGTCAAGTATATCTCAAGTAAATTATTATGTCAAGCCCGTTTCGTGGCAGGGCAGTCATTGCTTATCCAAACGAGGGGTGGAAAAAAAAATAATTTTGTGCTAGTATCTTTCAAATGAGATAAAAAATATGACTGAAATTTTATTAGACGCCCTAGTTGATACGGTTAAAATGATTCCTTTACTACTAATCATTTATTTCGGTATTGAACTGGTGGAATTTAAATTTGGTAATTCAATCAGAAAAAAAGTACAAAAAGCCGGATCCGCTGGCCCGCTTTTGGGTGCGCTCGCCGGTCTTTTTCCGCAATGTGGTTTTTCGGTGGTTACCGCCGCTCTTTATACGCAGCGCCTCGTAACTGTCGGAACTTTTTTGGCAGTTTTGATTTCGACTTCTGATGAGGCAATCCCCGTTATTTTGTCTCAGCCTGATAAAGCTTATTTGATTTGGCCTCTGATTTTAACTAAATTGATTTTGGCGCTATTTGCCGGTTATGCCGTTGATCTGATTTTCCGCCGAAAGAATAAAAAGACGCTTGATCATATAAAGCTTTACGCTGAAGGTGGCGATGATGCCGGTCATCATCATGAATCAGTTATCGATGAACCAGCTTGTTGCGGCCACAGCACTAGCGCGGTAGCCAAAAAATTCAATTCGAAAGAACTTATCTGGCATCCGATAAAGCATACTCTTAAAATTACTTTTTTTATTTTTATCGTGACACTTGCTCTTAATCTACTTATTTTCTATATTGGTGAAGCTAATTTTACTAATCTGTTTGCTGGCCACATTTTCTGGCAGCCGTTTGTCGCTGCGCTCGTTGGCCTGATTCCTAATTGCGCCGCTTCAGTAATGATTACCCAATTATATCTTAATGGCGCGATTTCTTATGGCGCGGTTATTGCCGGTTTATCCGCTAGTGGTGGACTGGGTATCTTAGTTCTATTTAAAGAAGATAAGGATAAGAATGACATTTTTAAAGTAATCGGTTTACTGTTTGCTATCAGCGTAATAAGCGGTCTAGCTATTCAGTATATTTTTTAACCTATGAGTAATCAAGAAAAAGAAATTTTATTAAAATATGTAAAAAGCAATATTCCGATGCAAGTCAGTAACCTGCATGGGCTAAGTCATTTAGAGCGAGTAGAAAAGATTGGCCATTTTTTGGCGGATAAAAATGGCGCCGATCCGGAAGTGGTTTCACTCTTTGCCTATTTTCATGATTTAGGAAGACTAGATAACGGGGAAGATATCGAACATGGCGCCAGGAGCGCGCAAATAGTTAGAGATTTATATTCACAGCAGCTGATTGATATTACTGATCGACAGTATCAACAATTAGTCTATGCTTGTTTATATCATTCTGTAACGACGGCGCAAAGCGATGATATTACTATTCAAACTTGTTGGGACGCTGATCGATTAGATTTATGGCGCGACGGGATTGAACCTAATCCTAAATTATTATTTACCGCGGAAGCTAAAAAACCGACGACTATTTTTTGGGCTAAAGATTTAGTTAGCAGTTTTTCTTTATAATAATGTATTACCTTTATATTTTAAAATGCGCGGATGAAACGCTTTACACAGGAATTACAACCGATTTAACTCGCCGCTTATTAGAGCACAATAATTCCCGCTGCGGCGCCAAGTATACGTCTATCCGCCGTCCGGTCACTTTAGTTTACTCGCAAAAATTTAAAGATCGTTCAGCTGCTTCGGTGGCCGAGGCGGCAATGAAAAAGCAAACCAGGGCGGAAAAGTTAAAACTTATTTTAGATAATAAAAAATCTCATAGCCAGCTGCCGTGAGATTTTTAAGAGATTTTAATTATTTTATAAGTTATTATTCGATCCGCTAATTGAATTTCAAAGGTGTCGCCAGTTCGCTTGCCTAGCATCGCTGCCCCGAGCGGGGAATTATGCGAGATTATTCCGGCTGTTGGGTTGGTTTCTTCCGAGCCGAGAATCTGATAAATTTTTTCTCGACCGTCGTGTTCTAGAGTTACTAAGTTGCCGATTTGAACCGAATCATCATTTTTATCCGGTCTGATTATTTCGGCTTTTTTAAGTAAATCGGTAATATCTAAAATCCGTTGATTAATACCACGGAGCCGCCCCTTGGCTACTTGATAACCGACATTTTCAGAAAAGTCGCCCATCATTGCTAGCCTCTGCACTTCCGCCGCTTCTCTCGGTCGATTGACATTTATCAGACGGTCTAATTTTTTAGTCAGTTCGTCAAATTTAGCCTGGGTAATACAGGGATCGGTTTTTAGATAGGTATATTTTTCGGATTTTCTAATAGGCACTCTCATAAGCCTAGTATAAGCTAAATTAGGAAATTATTAAAGAATATTAGAGGAGCCTTTTACAGGGGCTATTTTTCAATTTTTCTCTTTTGCTCTAAAATGCTAAAATATAAAATAAGCTATATGAAAGACAAAATAATTTATTGCCCGTTAATTTTTTTAGTCATTTTGGCCTTATATTTATATACCGCCAATGCTTTTATCTATTTCAGGATTGGCCAGGGCAATCTTATAACGCCAGTTCGCCAAGATTCTTATACTATGAGCAATGATAAAAATACAGTTACTAAAATTTATACAGCGCTCGGTGATAGTTTGACCTCCGGAGTCGGCACTGATAAATATGAAGAATCTTATCCCTATCTGCTGGCTAACCGGATGGAAAATGATGGGACTAATATTGTGCTTAATAATTTTTCCGTTCCCGGCGCTCAGACTAAAGATTTAATAAATAATTCCCTAGATTCGGCGATTGCGACTCAGCCTGATATAATCACCTTATTTATCGGGGTTAACGATGTTCATAACCATATCGGTCGCGCCCAGTTTGAAAAGAATTACACTTACATTTTGGAACGACTAACTAAAGAAACTAAAGCTAAAATATATTTGATAAATATTCCGCTGATCGGTTCACATACGACGATTTTACCGCCGCTTGATTATTATTTTGAAAAGGAAACCGACAGCTATAATAAAGTGATTGCTAAACTGGCAGCTAAGTATCAGCTTCAGGATATCGATCTTAACACGCCGACTAAGGAATTATTTCGTTTCGATGGCGCTCATTATTCAGCCGACTCTTTTCATCCGTCAGCCGCCGGTTATCAGTTGTGGGCCAATATTATCTATGATAGTTTTAATAAGTAATCCCGTTTTAGAAACTTATATATTTTCGGCGATTTTAGTTATTGCTCTAATTTTGTCGTGCCGTCTTCGAAAAAATAAGGGATTTTTTCCGATTTCTGTTTCTCAGGAACTTAAGGGGCTGGCGATTCTTATGATTGTTTTCGCTCATGTGTCTTATGCTTTGGTTAGTGATTCGCGTTTTTTAAATCCGCTGTCGACAATGGGTGGTGTCGGGGTTAATTTATTTTTATTACTTTCCGGTTATGGTCTAGTTACTAGTGCGATTAAGCGGCCACTATCAATCAAAAAGTTTTATCAGCGTCGCTTGCTTAAACTTTATATTCCGTTTTGGATTTGTCTGATAACTTTTTTTACGCTGGATTATTTTTTCTTAAATATTAATTATGGCCTGGCTTATATGGTCAGAGCCTTTTTGGGTCTTTTCTGGCACGCCGATCTTTATGTTGATGTTAACTCGCCGTTTTGGTATTTTTCTTGGATTGTCCTGTATTATTTACTTTTTCCTTTGTTGTTTATTAAAAAGGCGCCGTGGTTGTCGGCGATTATGATGTATTTGCTAACTTGGGCCTTTATCAGTTATCAGCCCGCTTTCTTAAATCAAGTAATTCATTTATACCGCGTCCATCAAATAGCTTTTCCTTTAGGCATGCTACTGGGCTGGTTTTTTAATAGTTCGTTCAGTTGGACTAAGCTTAAAAACTGGTTGAATAAAAAAATTGCCGCGCTTCGGCCTTATGAAAAATTATTACTTAATATCAGTTTGAGCTTAATTTTAATTGGCGCCATCTTATATTTTGTTAAAAATTCCGGAGTTGGCGAGCGACCGCTTACTGAAGAGCTGATTAGTAATATTACCTGTTTATTACTGTTAGCCTTATTTCTAATCAAACGGGTAGAGATAAAAGCGCTATATTGGTTCGGCTTTTTTTCCTATGAAATTTATATGTTCCACTGGCCCCTGATGTATCGTTATGATTTCTTGTATAAATATCTGCCGGCTTGGTTAGCCTTGTCTTTGTGGCTGGCTATATTTTTGGGATTAGGCTGGTTGTTAAAATCGGCCGTGGCTAAAATAGATAGAAAGACGATTAATTTGTTTCCTAAAAAATGATTTTTAAAAAATATTTTTAAATTATAAAATCACCGCTAGCCGATGATTTTTTAGTTCTGATTTCCGGTGAGCTATGTTATAATATTTACAAATACTTAATTTTTATAAACCCATGGATTCTAATCTTTTTTTTCAAATCAGCGCTCTTTTGACAGTAACGGTGGCGATTGCTTTTATCATCCGTTTTTTAAAACAGCCACTACTGGTTTCTTATATGATTGCTGGCATCGTGTGTGGGCCGTTATTTTTTAATTTGCTAAGCGGTGAATCTAATTTGTATCAAGCCTTTTCTGACTTTGGCGTCGTTTTGCTCTTATTTATTGTTGGACTGGAACTTAATTTTTCTTATCTTAAAAAAATTGGTCGGACGTCAGTGATTGTCGGTTTCTGCCAGTTTATTTTAAATTTTTCTTTTTTGTTTTTTGTGGCCATTTATTATCTCGGATTAAATTTATCCGGGTCAGTTTTTTTATCGCTGGCCGCCTGTTTTTCCAGCACAATCGTCATTTTAAAATTGCTTAACGATAAACGCGATGAGGAATCGGTCTATGGTCGATATACCATTGGCTTGATGTTGATTCAAGATTTGATTTCCATTGCGATTTTATTTTTCTTGAGTATTTTTTCGGTTAGCGGTCATACAGTTTTTGATATATCCAGTTTTATTAAAATGGGTGTGGTGGCGGCTTTTATTTTTTTAAACTATAAGTTTATCTTGCCGCTGATTCTTGATAAGATTGCTTCTTCTAGCGAATTCTTATTTATTTTTACGGTTGCTTGGTGCTTTTGTGTCGCTTCTTTGACGGTTTGGGCGGGGTTTTCTCTAGAACTGGGGGCGATTATTGCCGGTCTTAGCTTAGGTTCTTCGCGCTATCGTCCGGAAATAATCAGTCGGATTAAACCGCTCCGCGATTTTTTTATCGTGATCTTTTTTGTCATCCTAGGCAGTATGGCTGATTTTAGCAATCTTCAATCGATTTTGATTCCCGCGCTTATCTTGTCATTTTTTATTATCATTATCAAACCGTTGATTTTATATTTAATTTTTAGAGTCCAGAAATTTACGCGCCGGAACAGTTTTTTGTCGGGAACGACGGCGATTCCGCTAAGCGAATTTGGTTTTATTATTTTACTGGCGGCTGCCAAAGACGGTTATCTTCATGGCGCGGAACTATCAATTTTTACGATTGCCACTATTGTTACCATTTTCATATCTTCTTATCTGATAAGTTATAATGCTCAGATATATGATTTTTTGCGGCCAGTCTTTTTGCTTTTAGGACGGGATAAATATATCCAGCGGGAAAAGAAAAAAGAAACTTTTAAAGCGATTGTTTTTGGTTATCATCGAACTGGCTGGAAAATTGGTGAGGCTTTAAAAGAAAAAGGCCTTAGTTTTGCGGCGGTTGATTTTAATCCGGAAAATGTCGCTCGTTTAAAAAATCAAGATATTAGAGCCTTCTTTGGTGATGCTTCTGATATCGAATTTCTGAAGATTCTGCCGCTGGAAGAAGCCAAGTTTATTATTTCCACGATTCCTTCACCAGAAGATCAATTAGTTCTGATTAATTATATTAGGTCAAAAAACAAGAAGAATGTCATTATCGGCACCTTATATAATAAGAGGTATCTTAATAAGTTATATGAGGCTGGAGCTGATTATGTGATTCTGCCGCATTTGCTTAGCGGCGTTTGGCTATCTAAAGTAATTTCTAAAGGGACCTTATCGGATCGAAAAGTTTTAAGAAAATTGCGCCATGTTCAGGGGCACGAACTTGAAGGTAATTTAGACCCGAAGAAGATTGCCGAAATAATTAGTTTTTAAAATAAATATATGATTAATCTCGATTTTATCTTTAGACCGAAATCGGTGGCTATTGTTGGCGCTTCAACCAAAGAAGGTAGTGTTGGCAGTAGTGTGGTTAAAAATATGACACCCAGTTTTTCCGGTCCGATTTATCCGGTAAATCCTAACTATACTGAGATGGCCGGTTTAAAATGTTATCCGACTTTGAGTGCCATTAATCAAGCAATTGATTTGGTAATTATTATTGTCCCGGCGGCGATCGTTCCAGATATCTTAGAAGAAAGCGGCCACTTAGGCATCAAGGGGGCAATTGTTATTTCCGCTGGTTTTAAAGAGGTGGGAAATATTGAACTGGAAAATAGATTAAAAGAAATTAGCGCCCGTTACGATATTGCTTTAGTTGGTCCTAATTGTTTAGGAATTATTAACCCCTATCTTAATTTAAATGCTTCATTTGCGCCGCTAATGCCGGAGAAAGGGTCAGTCGCTTTTATTTCCCAAAGTGGCGCTTTGTGTGCTGCCGTATTGGATTGCGCTCGTGATATGGGAATCGGTTTTTCTAAATTTATTAGTGTTGGCAATAAAGCGGTGGTGGATGATACTACTATTTTAGAATACTTGGCCGGTGATGCAGAAACAAAAGTGATTGCGATGTATGCTGAACAATTAATTGATCCAGAAATCTTGTTACCACTAGTTAAAAAATTAAGTCATGGTCCTCAAGCTAAACCGATTATTGTTTTAAAATCAGGTCGGACATCAGCCGGTGCCGGGGCCAGTGCTTCTCATACTGGAGCTTTAGCCGGCAATGACGCGGCTTATAGCGCGCTGTTTCGCCAGGGAGGAATTATCCGAGCGGAAAGCATTGAAGAATTATTTGATTATATTAAGATCTTTGATAATAATCAGATTGCTCCAGCTAGACAATTAGCGATTATTACTAATGCTGGTGGACCGGGTGTTTTAGCAATTGATGCCACCGTGGAAAATAATTTACAGATTGCGGCTTTATCCGATGACACTAAAAAAAATTTGGCTGTCGCTTTGCCGGCCGCTGCTAATATTCACAATCCAATTGATGTTTTAGGTGATGCTAAAGCAGATCGTTATAGCAACGCTCTTAAAAATGTTTTAGCTGATAATCAGGTTAATGCTGCCGTTATTATTTTAACGCCGCAAGCTACTACCGAAATTATTCAGACCGCCCAGGCGATTGTGGCTGCCCGGGCGATTAGTAATAAACCACTCGCGGTTTCTTTTATTGGTAAAGATCTAGTAGCTGCTGGTTTAGCCATCTTGCAGACTAATCATATTGCGGTTTATGATTATCCGGAGGCGGCCGTCCGGGCTATTTCTAAGTTAGCTGATTTTTATGAAATGGGAAATCAGGCAACTGAAGAGCCAGTTATTTTTACCGATATTAATAAGGAAGCGGTGTCTAAAATATTTGCTCAGTCACGCGCCCAAGGAATAAAAACTTTCCCTGAAGCAACGGCCCTCGAAATTTTAAAAGCTTATAATTTCCCGATTTTAGCGAGCCGAGTGGCCCATAACAAAGCCGAAGCCGAACAAATTGCCTTAGAAATCGGTAAGCCGCTTGCTCTTAAAATCGTTTCTTATGATATCCTCCATAAAACTGATGCCGGCGGAATTATACTTAATGTTTTGCCAGAAGCGGCGGGGATAAAATTTGAAGAATTAATGGCGCAAGTCGCTTTAAATAGGCCGGAAGCTAAATTGGACGGAGTTTTACTGGAGGAACTAATCACGGAACCGGGAACGGAACTTATTTTAGGCAGTGTTAAAGATTCTGGTTTAGGTGATACAATTATGCTCGGTTTGGGCGGTATTTATGTGGAAATTTTAAAGGATGTTGTTTTTGGTCTTAACCCTTTATTTAAAGGCGATGTTTTAAATATGATCAATAGTTTAAAATCAAAGAAGATTTTAGATGGCGCTCGCGGTCTTAAACCGGCTGATAAATCGGCACTGATTGAATGCGTTTTGCGCCTAGCTAAATTGCTTCAAGATTTCCCGGAAATAAAAGAAATGGATATTAATCCGCTCGTAGTTTTTGAAGAGGGTAAGGGCGTTCGAGTGCTTGATGCGAGAATTATTATTGAATAATGAAGTTTAACCAAAATAAAACAGATGAAATATGACATTGCGATAATCGGGGCGGGTCCGGCCGGACTGATGGCGGGAATTAGAGCGAGTGAACTAGGCGCTAAGGTTATTCTGATCGAAAAGAATAAAAGGCCGGGATTAAAGCTGCTTTCTACCGGCGGCGGCCGTTGTAATATTACCAACGCCATCTTTGATTCTAAAGAAATGGCGGCCCATTTTGATCAGCCGGGAAAATTTTTAATTTCCGCTCTGAATCGATTTGGCGCTAAAGAGACAATCGCTTTTTTTAATGACCGCGGTGTTTTTACTAAAATAGAAAAAGCCAATCAAGTTTTTCCGGAAAGCAATCGGGCAACAGAAATTTTAAATACTTTAATAAATGATTTTAAAAGTCAGGGCGGTCAGTTGTTAACGGAAGCGAGTGTCAGAAATTTAAAAGTTACTGGTAATAATATAACCGGATTAGTTTTAAATAATGGGAATCAACTTGAAGCTAGAAATTATCTGATTGCTACCGGCGGCCGGTCATATCCTAATACTGGTTCGACCGGCGATGCTTATTTATGGCTTAAAAAACTGGGCCATACTATAATTACCCCTCAACCGGCGCTCTCACCTATTGTGGTTAAAGATAAAATAGTAAAAAAATTAGAAGGCTTAAGTTTAACTAATGTAGTTCTTAATCTATATGATGACCATAAAAAAATAAAGACGATTACTGGTGATATCGTTTTTACGGCCAATGGCATCAGCGGACCGGCGGCTTTAGATCTCAGTCGTTATATAAAAGGCACTGAAAAACTTAATTTAAAAATAGATTTTTTGCCGGACTATAATTTAGTGGCACTGGATGAATATTTACGTGACACTTTCTCTCGTCATGGTACTAAATTATTTAGAAATAGTTTGGATGGTTTGGTTCCGCCTAAGCTGCAATATTTACTAAGTGATTTATTAAATATAAGTCCAGATAAAACAGCGGCGGTGATAAATAAGATAGAACGAAAATCTCTGGTTAATTTTTTAAAAGGGTTTAATTTAAAAGTCCAGTCAATCGGTGGTTTTGATAAAGCGATTATCACTAAAGGCGGGGTGGCTTTAAGCGAGGTCAATCCCAAGAATATGCAATCAAAAATAATTAATAATTTATTTTTGGCCGGCGAAATTTTAGATATTGATGGCCCTAGTGGCGGTTATAATTTACAGATTTGTTGGAGTACCGGCTACGCTGCCGGCGAAGGGGCGGCTAGTTAACAAAAACTCGGTTTTTAAACCGAGTTTTTTTGAAGAGTTTTTTTTATTTTTCAATTATCTCGCAGAGCTTCTCAAAGATATTTTCAATCGGCTGTTCGCCGTCCAGTTCATAGAATTTATTTTTGGTTTGATAATGGTTAGAAAGGGGAACTGATTCTTTTAAGAAAACATTCATCCGATTTTCGACGACGCTTTTATCTTTATCATCACCGCGATTTTCAAGAGCAATCCGATCGTTAATGCGTTTTTCGACCGCCTCGCTGCTAACTTTGAGTAAACAGAAAGCATCGACTGAAAGATTAACTTCGGTTAACATTTGATCAAGCAAAATGGCCTGATTGACTATTCGCGGAAAACCATCGAAGACAATTCCGGTTTTAACCGCTTGTTGCTTAACATCACGAAGTACTTCTAAGATTATTTCATCGGGAACCAGTAATCCGGCTGCGACCGTGTCTTTTATTTTTTGGCCGAGTTCTGAACCGGAAGCAATCTGTTCGCGTAATTTTTCCCCCATCGCAAAATGATACATTCCATATTTTTCGGCAATTTTTTTCGCTTGTGTGGTTTTACCGGCCGCCGGTAAACCATACATAATAATGATTTTACCCATAATGTTTAATAATTTTAAAAATATATTATATCAACCAATCTTGGAGCTGGCAAATATAAGACCTCGCCGCTTTTTTCGTGCTTTTGAAGAAGTTGACACCTAGACTTTTTTGTGCTAATCTTAAATAGTAATTTAAGATCCGAGCATTTGTCATTCTAAGTGGCCCAAAATGGAATCGGGTCGCTTATTTTTTTATGATAGAAAACAAACAAACAGTGGATTCCGGATTTGATGAGTTGGGAATTAAAAACACTATTTTAGCATCAATTAAGAAGTTGGGTTTTACTACTCCGACTCCGATACAAGAAAAGACTATCCCAATTGGGATTAGCGGGCAAGATTTAGTCGGTGTGGCCCAGACCGGCACCGGTAAGACATTGGCTTTTGGTATTCCGATGATCCAACGCCTCGGCGTGCTTGGCGGACGTGGTTTAGTATTATTGCCGACTCGCGAATTAGCCTTGCAAGTTGAAGATAGTTTAAAAAAATTAGGTAATTGTTTAGGTCTTAGGACCGCTGCTTTTATTGGTGGCGAAGCTCAAGAGCGTCAACTTTACGCTTTGCGCCGTAATCCTGACGTAATCGTTGCTACTCCAGGACGTTTAATTGATTTTTTGAAGCGTCGTATTTTAAATCTCGATGATATAAAAGTTTTAGTACTCGACGAAGCTGATATGATGTTTGACCTTGGCTTTGCGCCTCAGGTTGAAGAGATTCTAACTAAGATGCCGAGTGACAGGCAGACAATGTTGTTTTCGGCGACAATGCCGAACGCGATTGCAAAACTGGCAGCAACTCATATGAAAATGCCCGTTAGTATTGAAACAGCGCCATCAGGTACAACCGCAGAGAAAGTTGATCAAGAAATGTATATCATGCGCAAGGAAGATAAGATTAAACATCTGGAAGAAATCCTTAATGAATATAAAGGTTCGGTTTTGATTTTTGTCCGTACCAAATATAGTGTTACCGGACTGACAGAACAGATTAAAAAATTTGGCCATACCGCTGAAGAAATTCATTCTAATCTTTCGTTACGCCAACGCCGCCGTGCGTTAGATGATTTTAAATCGGGTAAATCTAGAATTTTAGTCGCGACTGATATTGCGGCTCGTGGTCTCGATGTTAATGGAATCGAATTGGTAATCAATTATAATTTACCGGATAAATTATCTGACTATGTCCATCGTATCGGCCGAACTGGCCGGGCGGGCAAATCGGGTAAAGCGATTTCTTTCGCTACTCCTGATCAAACTAAAGATATCCGCGGGATTGAACAGATTATCAACCAACCGATTAACCTGACTAAATTTGCCGAACCGCAAAGTTTTAGCGGTAGCCGGTCAAGACGTCCGGTGTCGCGCGGTAAAAGCTATGGTGCTAAACCGGCGCGATTTACTGCTGATAAACCGTATAAGAAATTTGACCAAGCTTCCAGCACTGGTAAAAAACGGTTTAGTGATGTTCCTAAAAAGTATTCAAAATATGAGGGCAAAGATAATTTTGAACGTGACCAGAGATTAAATCACTTGCCTAAATTTAATAATAAGCCTGATTTTGATACCTTTAAATTTGTCGAAGATACACCGACATCGCATACCCGAGAAAGACGGGAAGGAGCTAAGCCGAGAACTTTTTCCAAGCCCGCTTACGCGGAAAAGAAGACTTCTGCTTATGAAGGCCGCCAGCCAAGGACTTTTTCCAAGCCGGCTTATGGTGAAAGAAAAGTTTCTGCTTATGAAGGTTCAAGATCGAGAACGGCCGGCAAACCGGCTTATGGTGAAAAACGGACTTTTGCTCGAGAAGATTCTAAGGACTTCGGATTAAAAGCTGATTTCTTTGGCGGTCGCACTTCGTCTTATCATTCCGGTCGTCCGGCAGCTGCCAAAAAATATTCTGAAACCGCTTCCTATAAACCGAGTAAGTCGAGAACTGAATCAGCTTATGGTGGCGCCAAACCGAAATTTAAAAAAACGGCTTCGGACACTTGGACTTCTCATTCTCAATCATCTCGTCCAGTCAAATCAGGTTACGGTGCTAGAAAAACTGCTAGTTATTCAACTAAAACATTTGGCAGTCGAAGTAAATCAAGTTTTAAAAAAGCAAAATAAGATTTATAAAAAAAGACCAGGTAATTTTTTTAACCTGGTTTTTTTTTAATATTTTAATAATTTATAAATTTACAATCAGGGTAATATCTGCTAATATTAAGCCGTATAATCTTAATATTTATTATTATGAAAAATCCAATCGAACCTAATTTCAAGACGGAAAGGTTCTCTCTTTTTTTAATCGCCTTATCTTTGCTAGCGGCTTGCTATTTTTATCCTTCGTTTGCTAGCGGTTTGGCAATCCACTTTGATGCTGGTGGTAACGCCGATAGTTTTATGCCTGGTTGGCTGGTGTCTGGTCTGTGGCCGATAATTATTGTTTTAAATTATTTGATGTTTTTGCTATTTCCTTGCTTAAAAATTAATCGGCAAGAAAGCCTTGTCTTAAAAGAAGAATGGCACAAGTCTAAAGATCTCGCTTTATCATTTTTATTTATTACTCAGGTGATAAGTAGCCTGATATTATCAGGTAAAGACGGAATTCTTTTTTGGGCTTTACCGATTCTTTTGATTTTACTGATAATTGCTTTTCGGCCGACAGTTTCTAAGGTTATTAAGATACGTAAAGAACCTCAAGAACCTCAAGAACCTCAGGTTTAACTTTAATCGCTATATGGAAAATAATTTACCACTAGCGGCTTTTTTCCGTCCTAAGACTCTGGCGGATTTTGTCGGACAAAAACAGATTATTGGTCCCGATGCTTGGCTGTATAAAGCCATTAAAAGCGATCAGGTGCCGTCTTTATTATTTTGGGGGCCGCCTGGTAGCGGTAAAACAACGCTTGCTCTCATTATTGCTCAAGAAACTAAAGCGGAATTCGTTCAGATATCCGCGACGGAAAATGGCAAAAAAGATTTGCAAGTGATTGTTAGCCGGGCGCGCCAAGCAAAAAGACTGGGAACTAAAACAATTTTGTTTATTGATGAAATTCATCGCTGGAATAAAGCCCAACAAGACGCGCTACTACCGCAAGTGGAAAACGGTACGATTACTTTGATTGGAGCAACGACGGAAAATCCTAGCTTTGCCGTTAACGGCGCGCTGCTTTCGCGTGTTAAGGTAGTTGTCCTCGAGCCTTTATCAGAAGATGATTTAGAACAGGTAGTGATTCGGGCAGCCAAGTTTTTGGGTTTCAAAGCTAAAAAAGAAGCTTGGGGGCTAATTGCGCGGCTAGCTAATGGCGATGCTCGCAAAGCACTTAATCTTTTAGAAAGCGTCGGGGCTGATGGCCGGCCAATTACGCCGGAACTAATAAAACAAATAATCAATAAACCTAATCTGCTTTATGATAAAAAAGGCGAGGAACATTACAATATAATTTCGGCGCTTCATAAATCGATGCGGGGCGGCGATGCGGGTGCCGCGGTTTATTGGCTCGTCAGGATGCTTGAGGCTGGGGAAGATCCACTTTATATTGCGCGGCGTTTAATTCGCTTTGCTTCGGAAGATGTTGGCTTGGCCAATAACAGCGCTTTACTCCTGGCTGATGCGACTTATGATGCTTGCCATAAGATTGGCATGCCGGAGTGCGGTGTGAATTTGGCGCACTGTGTTATCTATTTAGCTAAGTCGACTAAAAGTATTGCCGCTTACCAGGCTTATAATTTGGCTCAGGCGGAAATTGCTAAAAGCGGTAATTTGCCGGTGCCACTTCAAATTAGAAATGCGCCCACAAAATTAATGAAGGATTTGAATTATGGCAAGGGCTATAAATATACACCACTCGAAGATTCAAGTGATCAAGAATACCTGCCTAAAGAAATCAGAAAAAAGAAATTTATTTAATAAAAAATCCCGAGATTGACCGGGATTTTTTATTCGTTCAGTTTTAGCCAAGCAGTTTCGGTTTCAGTAATTTCTTTTTTTACCTCTTCAAGTTCCGTAATCTTTTTTGGATCATAATCTGTCGGATGATCGGTAAAATGCTTGAAAATTTCTGTTTGTTTATTTTCTAATTTGGCTAATTTATTTTCTAAATTTTTTATCTTTTTTTGTTTTTCTTTCTGTTCCAGATAAGCTGGTTTTGGTTTACTGTCAGGCATTATTTCTGGAAAAGAATAATCGAGGGATAATCTTTTTTCTAGTTGACTGATATAGTCTTCGTAGCCATGATAATAGCGTTTGGCTCGACCATCATTAAGTTCGATTATGCCGGTGGCAACCAGATTGGCAAAAGTCCGGTCATGGCTAGTGAAGATAAGCATGCCGTTATAATCTTGCAGCGCCAAACCTAAACTTTCGACCGTTTCAAAACCCAGGTGGTTGCTCGGTTCGTCGAGAATTAAAATATCCGGTTTACTAAGCAACAAGCCAGCTAAGATTAAACGGGCCCGTTCGCCACCACTTAAAACCCCGATGGGTTTTTTTAAATCTTCATCACGGAACAAAAAATCACCGGCCATCTGCAGAACTTTTTCAGTTTTTATTTCTTTATCAGCTAAGCGGCGGAGATATTCGCCGACCTGTTCATTTTGATTTAACTGAGAAATTGATCGTTGGCCGTAATAGCCTTTCTTAAGTCCAGTAAACCAAGAATAAGTGCCAGCCACTGGCGGCAATTCTCCAATTAAAGTGCGGAGCAAGGTGGTTTTTCCTTGACCATTGTCACCGGTAATAATAATTCTTTCACCGCCTTTAACAATAAAATCTAAATTATTAATCAGCGCCTGTCCGTTATAGCCGATACTTAGCTCATCGACATTTAAGATAGTTTTTTTAAGCCGCTCGACTGCCGGGGCAATAATGCTGACTGTACTAGAATTGTGTTCAATGCTGATCTTATGAATTTCAAGACGGTCAATTTTTTTGACAAAAGCCTGAGCTTGGCCCGCTTTAGTCGCTTTGTAACGAAACCGGTCAACAAAACCCTGCAGATGCTTCTGTTCGCGTTCAATTTTTTTATTTAATTTTTGATCGGTTTCAAGACGTTGTTCTTTAAAAGCGAGATAAGCTTCAATACCTTGAGGAAAAGAAATACAGCGATGCGGAGTGATTTCAATGGTTTCGGTGCAAGTATTTTTTAAAAACTCCCGGTCATGAGAAATAATCAAGAAAGCGCCGTGATAACTTTTTAAGAAATTTTCCAGCAGCAAAACAGTTCCTAGATCCAGATAATTGGTTGGTTCGTCGAGCAGAAATAAGTTAGGTTCTAGTAGCAGCATAGCGCTCAGTTTTAGACGCATTTGCCAGCCGCCGGATAATTTGGTTACCGGTTTGTCTAGCTGTTCGCTAGTGAATTTAAAATGATTAGCAATTTTTTGGCATTGCCAGTCGGCACGATCGCTTTTTCTCTTTAAATATTCTAAAGCCGTTTCGTCGCTACGAAAATTATCTTCCTGTTCAATACTGCCGATAACGGTGTCGCTGCTTATGACAATTTGACCACTATCCGCTGTTTCTTGGCCGAGAATAATTCGAAATAACGTTGATTTTCCGGCGCCATTGCGGCCGATGACACCAATCTTTTGCTTAGCAAAAATACTAAAAGACAGGCCGGAAAAAATAACCTTTCCACCATATTCTTTTTCGAGATTGTTGACCTGAAGAAGGGGCGCCATATTTTTGTTAACCAGTTTTTATTATAGTACTTACTATAATATGGATATTTAGCCGATTGGGCAAGTCCAAGTGGCTGCGATCAGCATCTTTTAGAATCCAACTTATAGCCTTGTCCGAGAAAAGTATGAATTAATTCCTTTTCTTTATTAGGATTTATTTTTCGGCGTAAATTAAGAATGTGGGTGTCGAGTGTATTAGAAAAGGGGTCGCTGTTAATATCCCAAGCACTTTCCATAATTAACTCTTTAGACCTGATTTCACCGCGATGGATCATTAATTGTTCCAGAACGGTATACTCTTTCCGAGTGAGACTGATTACCCGATTTCGTCTTTTAACGATGCGCTTGGCGAGATCCATCATTAGCGTGTCAACTCTTAAGACACTGGGGGTTATTTGGAGCGGACGGCGCAAGATGGCCCTGATTCTTAAGAATAATTCTTCAAGCAGAAAAGGCTTAGTCAAAAAATCATCAATGCCATAATTAAAAGCTTGTTCTTTACAAGAAAAATCACCGCAAACCGTCAGCATAATAATTGGCGTTTTCTTTTCATAGCGGATTTCTTTAACAACTTCCAAACCATTCTTTTTTGGTAATAAATAGTCTAAAATGATAAGATCATAGTAGTTGCTGCGCCCCAGGAAAGCGCCGCGTTCGCCGTCGGCGGCAACATCAACCACATAAAGTTGGCTTTCTAGACTTGCTTTAATAAACTTGGCAATTGGGGCCTCATCTTCAATTATTAAGATTTTCATAAGTTTTAAATTAATTTTTTAATAATAAAAATTATAAAATAAAGAGCCTGAATTTTTAGTAAAGTAAAAATGACCTTGATTTAAAAAGATTTTTAATTATGGATAAAGTGGTAAAAAAAAGAATCAGTTTGGTGACTAAGATATTAGGAGTAATTATCCTAGGGTTTTTATTGTTGCTGCTCGCTGGTTTTTTGGCGGTTCGTTTTAATCTGACAATGATATCTGGCGCTGTCGACCAAAATACTAATTCTTATAATTTGCTAGAAAACAATTTATCTGAAAATTATCAAGCCAATTTGGTTTATTTACCGGCCAACAAGAGCCAGCAAGAAATTGATGATTCGAAAATATATTGCCGGTTAAATGCTTTAGCTGATTTTGCTGATTACAATGCGGCTAATATTTTTAAGGTTTATGAACAAAATAAATCGTATGGTTTAGCGGAGAAGATGATTCTGGCCGTTAAACTTCGCTTACCTAATAAGCCGGAATTGGTAGATAAATTATCAAAATGTGATACCGAAGAAAATACCGGTGTGACTAAAAGCTTGCTTGAAAATAGATTAAAAAATATTAAGCAGCAGAATGTTTTCGTGTGGCAAAATGAAGAGCCGTGGCAGGTTGTCCGGGAAGCGGTTATTAAAGATAAAGATAAGATCAATCAGGCCAGTGCCGTTTTAGATATTTCGCCGCGGCTGATTTTGTCGGTAGCGATTGTCGAACAGTTAAGACTTTATTATACTCAGCGTGAATTATTTGAAACGGTTTTTCGGCCACTCAAAATTTTAGCGAGCGCCAATAAGATGGCTTGGGGTGTGATGTCGATTAAAGAGACGGCCGCTATTAGAGCGGAAGAGGGAATGAGAGATAAAAATTCCGTTTTTTATCCGGGAGATAAATATGCCAAACTGCTTAATCTAACAACCAATGATCCGGTCGGTGAACGTTATGCCAAACTGACTAACGATAAGGATCATTATTATTCTTATCTTTACGGCGGCGCCATTATTAAACAGCTGATTGCTCAATGGCAGAAAGCGGGTTATGATATTTCGGATCGTCCAGAAATTTTGGCGACGTTATTTAATATCGGGGTTCAGAATTCTAAACCTAAAAGTAATCCCCAGGTAGGTGGATCAAAGATTGAAATTGAGGGTAATAAATATGTTTTTGGGTCCCTGGCTTACGAATTTTATTACTCAGGGGATTTAATCGCTGATTTTCCTTATTGATTATTAGTTAATCGTTAATTGATTAACTACTATTGACAAATAGTTGGTTTACTAATAAACTACATCTGATAATTTAATCTTATTAATATGATTTTATCAGCTGCTAAAAGACCAACTGAAATAGGAAATTCTTTTGCTAATCCCTTTATTATGACGGCGATGCGCCTGGAAGCGCTTACCGAACGTTTTTTATTTAAACCGGCTGGGCTCAGCGCGGCTAGTTTTAAAATTTTGGCTTTTGTTAAAAATTCTCCCGGTTGTTCACCGAGTCAGATGTTAAATTATCTTGGCGGGACGAAATCAAATATTACCCAGCGCCTGAATTTTTTAGAGAAGCATGGTCTGGTTTATTCCAAACGTCCTTCAACGGGCGATAAGAGAAAGGTTTTTATTTCTATTACTCCAGCGGGCAACAAGAAATTTGACGGCGTAATCAGTAATTTTAAAAAGAATAGTATTTATCTGGAAAAATTTTTCAACAAGCAAGAGCTTAGTGGCCATTGCTCTTTTATGATGAAACTTAATCTGGCTCTAGATAAATGTGAACGGTTAATTGCGGATAGAAAAAATAATTAATAAATATATTTATATAATATGAAGAGTAGAAAATTTTTAATCTTATCACTTTTGGTTTTGCCGCTTATCTTATCGGCTTGCGGATCAAAAAAAGCGGAAGTAACACCGGTAGTTGAAGCCACGACAGTTAAAGGACAAAAAGTAGCCGATAGTTTAAGCATTAAACGGGAATTATCTTATCCCGGTATTGTTGCGTCCGAAAGCGAAGCTAAAATAGTTGCCAAAACAGCCGGTACGGTCAGCAATTTTAATGCAAAAGCGGGTGATCAAGTACAGATGAGTCAAGAACTAGGTAAAATTGATGATGTTGGCGGCGGTGTTTATAATTCAGGTTCTTTTAATACTAGCCAGGTTAAGCAAGCGCAGATTGCCGTATCTCAAGCCCAGTCAGCTTATCAGTTAGCGCAGACCAATTATAATAATTTATTAATCTCTTCAGCCAAAGATTTAAAAAGCGCTGAAATTTCTCGCGATCAAGCGGTTAAAGGGCAGACTAATCTTAATAGTACAACCGCCGAGGCTCTAAAAAGTGCTAACTTGGCTTATGAAACTTCTAAGATTGCTAGCGAGCAAGCTCGTCTCAGTTTAGAAAACAGAAAGAAACAGTCAACTCAAAATAATTCTGATGTTCAGGATACTATCAATACGGCAGCCGATTCGGCTTTTAATATTTCCGGTTCAATAATTAGCGCAGTTAATGGTATTTTTGCCTTAGACGATAATGGCACGGTTTCGATCAATTATCGGACTAATTTGGGAGCGCTTGATTCCGGTTCTTATCAGTCAACTAAAAATGCCTATATTAATGCCAAAAAGAAATATGATTCCTATGCGGGTCAAAATTTTTCCAGTTCAGCTGATAAATTAGTGGCGGCGACCGACTTGGCTAACGAGACTAAAAAAATGACTGACACCGCTAAATATTTGTTAGAAAAGAGTATTTCTTCGTCAGCCTTACCTCAGTCTTCTGCTGCCGGCGTTTCGCTTTCTGGTTTACAACAGACAGTCGCTGGTTATCAAACTCAGATGAATTCGATTATTTCTCAAGTGAAGGCAGCCAAACAATCACTAGCTAATGTGGGATTAACTAATGATTCAACTTTGGATGCTCTGCAAAAAGCTTATGAATTAGCCAAGCAGCAGGAAGCGACAGCGGCGCAAAGTCTTAATAGTTTAAAAGTAGGTAATTCCAGTCAAAAAGATCAAGCCGGCTTTTCTTCAAATCTCGCCGAAAATCAATATGAAAATTTAAAAGTAAAGACTAATTCTCAAATTGCGGCCGCTCGTTCTCAAATGGAAAGCGCTCAGTTGCAATATACTAATGCTCAAGTCAATTTGCAGAGCTTGTTTGATATCCATTCTTTAATTGCGCCGATTTCCGGAACTATTACCAGAAAATTAGTTAATAATGGTGATACGGTTACGGCCGGTCAATTAGTGGCAGCAGTCAGTCAAACTGATAATTTAAAAGTACAGTTTTATGTTGAATCAGAAAGACTGGCTGATATTGTTCCTGGTTTGGCGGTTACCGTAGTTTCTAATGATAACCAAGAATATAGCGGGGTTATTGCCTCAGTTTCACAGCAACCTGATCCGGTTTCTCGAAGATTTTTAGTGGAACTTACACTGGCTAAGAAAGATGGTTTAGTTATTGGCACGGTTGTTAATGTAAAAGTTACTCTCAGTTCCGTGGTTTCTAATAATTCCAATTTAATCTTGTTGCCGCTATCAGCTTTATCAATCGGACAAACGGCAACTTCTATTTTTATTAATGATAACGGAATTGCTAAAAAAAGTACGGTTGAAGTGGCTGAAGTAATCGGTGAGTATGCCAAAATAAAAACCGATTTAAGTCCGGAGACAATTATTATTGTTGATGGCAATAAGATGCTCCAAGAAGGACAGTCTATAAAATTAGCCCAATAAAAAATATGGATATCGATTTAAAAAATTTAGAAGCTGACGAAACTAAAAAGGCGTCTGTTTCAGAAACAGAATTTTCCGGACACCAAACCTCCGATCACCTGTACCTGGCTAAATTAAAGTTTAATCCTGAGCTACGCAAAAGTTGGTTGAATTTTTTTATTGTCAATTTTAGGGTAGTTATTTTGTTGATTATCATGCTTACCGGGTTGGGAATTTATTCTTTTATGTCACTGCCGCGGGAATCAATGCCGGAAGTTAAGATTCCTTATGCCATGGTAATTACCACTTATCACGGAGCCTCGCCAAGTGATATTGAGGAACTGGTGACGAAAAAGATTGAGACCAATCTGTCGGGGCTCAAAAATGTTAAAAAAATAACTTCCAGCTCTTCCAATTCAGTTTCGATGATTACAGTTGAATTTGATGCTAAGGCTGATTTGGATGATTCCATTCGTAAATTGCGCGATCAAGTAAACAGTACTAAATCAAAATTACCGACTGATGCTAACGAACCGACAGTTAAAGAGATTTCTTTAGATGATTCGCCGATTTGGACGTTTTCTATTTCTGGTCCCTATGATGGTTTTACTCTCAGGCAAGCGGGCGATGATATTAAAGATGAACTGGAAAAAGTTCCGGGAATTAGGGAAGTGGATGTTTCGGGCGGTGATGAAAAAGAATTTAAGATTAATTATGATCCGGCTAAATTAGCTATTTATAATTTGTCGGCGACAACTGCTAATAACGCAGTAGCGGCTATTAATATGGCCGTTCCTGCCGGTAACTTTGACGGAACCTCTTATACTTATGCTGTTCGAACTGATAGTCGTTTTTATGATGTTGATACTCTAGGTAATACGCCGCTATCGCATACCGATGACGGCGCCGTTATTTATCTTAAAGACGTGGCGTCTGTTAGTGAAGGAGCGATTAAAAAGACGGTTTATTCCCGGTTATCAGCGGGCGGACAAACACCACAGGATAATGTTACTTTACAGGTAATAAAGAAAACTGGCGGCAATATTGTTAATACAGTTGATCAGGGAAAGACAATCTTAAATGATGAATTAAAAAAATTACCGGCCGGTATTACTTACAGCACGACGGTCGATACCTCTCAACAGATTAATAAGGATTTTAACCAGTTGACCCATGATTTTTTATTAACCATTGCTTTGGTGTTTTTTATCCTATTTTTAATTGTTGGTTTTAAAGAAGCCTTGGTCGCCGGTTTGGCGGTTCCACTGGTATTTTTTGCTACTTTTGGAGTCATGTTATTTTCAGGGATTACTTTGAATTTTTTATCGATGTTTTCTTTGATTCTGGCTCTTGGCTTGTTGGTTGATGATGCAATTGTGGTGGTGTCAGCGACCAAACAATATCTTAGTACCGGAAAGTTTACGCCGGAAGAAGCGGTCCTTTTGGTTCTAAATGATTTTAAAGTTGTTTTAACGACAACAACTTTAACTACCGTTTGGGCTTTCTTACCTTTATTACTAGCGACCGGTATTATCGGTGAATTTATTAAATCAATTCCGATTACGGTTTCGGTAACTCTAATTTCTTCTTTGATAATTGCTTTGATAATTAATCATCCACTGGCAGCAATTTTGGAAAGAATTCGCCTGACGAGAAAGATTTTTTCTTTCTGGTTTGTGGCCACTATTCCGGTAGCAATTGCTTGTGTTCTCTTGTTCGGTAAAGTCGGGATAATAATTGCTTTAGTTATTTTAGCCTTTGATATCGTATTGGTTCGTTGGTATTTTCGCGGCGGCAAAAAAATATTACTGGCTAATAGCGAGTTAGTTGAACAGGAATGGCAGGACGATGATTTGATTAAGAAAAAATTAATTGAACAGAGTGCCCATGATAATGATAGCTTCTGGACCAGGTTGCTTCATGGTATCGTTCGTTTTGATGTCTTTTTGCCGATTTACGAAAAATATTTAAGGAAGATGCTTAATACTAAAAAATCACGGGCAATAGTTTTAGTGACCGTGAGTCTTCTATTTATTATGGCGATGGCTTTACCGCTTAGCGGTGTGGTTAAGACCGAATTTTTTCCAGTATCAGATAGCGAAACGATAACGGTTGATATTGAAGGGCCTAATGGTTTAAAACTTGATGAAACTAACAAAATTGCGACCGAAGTTGAAGAACATTTGGTTAAATATCCGGAAATTGAGAATTTTTCCACGATTGTCGGCCAGGGTGGCTCGCTCGGTGGCGGTATTTCAGGAACTAATTCTTATAATAAAGCGTCAATTACTATTAAGCTAAAACCGCTTAAGGAAAGAACGATTAAGTCTTTTGATTTAGCGGATAAGATTAATACTGATTTATCGAGTATTGAAGGGGCGACCATTAAAGCGGCCGCGGCTTCTAACGGACCGACAACTGGCGCCGCTTTTGAGGCCCAGATTCAGGGTGATGACCTGGCGGTTTTAGATAAAATTACCAACGATCTTGAACCGTATTTAAAGGGTATTAACGGCGTAGCCACGACTGATATTTCTTTTAAGGATACACCGGCGGACTATACTTTTACTCTTGATCCGGCGCGGTTAGAATTATATAATTTAAATTCCGCTTATGTTGGTTCTACTCTGCGGATGGCAATTTCCGGGACAGAAGTAACGACGGTTATTGATAATGGCAAGGAGATAAAAGTGATTGCTCGTTTTGATCAGAGCAAAATTCCCGATCTGGCTTCAATTCAAAATATCCAGATTCTTAATCTTAAAGGTCAACCAGTGTTTTTAAAAGATGTGGCTAAGATTGAACTTAAGCCATCAATTGCGACAATCTCTCGAGTTGATCAAAAACGAACTGTTAAATTGACTGCCACCTTAAAGGGAAGTGCTAATTCAACTTTGGTCCTTAAAGATTTTCAGAATAAGATAAAAAATTATAGTTTTCCAAGTGGCTACGAAATTAAATACGGCGGCGAAAGCGAACAGATGACAGAATCGGTCATGTCGATTATTAAGGCCATGATTGTCGCTTTCTTGCTGATTATTTCGACTTTGGTTATTCAGTTTAATTCTTTTAAAAAAGCGTTAATTGTTTTGACCACTATTCCGCTAGCGATGATTGGTGTTTTCTTTGGACTGGCCGCTGCTGGCGTCACTTTGTCTTTTCCTGGATTAATTGGGGTGCTGGCGTTGTCGGGAATCGTAGTTAAAAACGCCATCATTCTAGTGGATAAGATTAATCTTAATATAAAAAGCGGTATTCCTTTTAAAGAATCAATTGTTGATGCCGGAAAATCAAGACTGGAAGCAATTTTTATTACCTCTATCTGTACCATTTTAGGTATTATTCCGATTACCATGTCTAATGCGATGTGGCGGGCTCTTGGTTGTACAATCATCTTTGGTTTATTACTGTCATCTTTCTTGACTCTGTTTATCGTGCCAACGATGTTTATGACTTTTGTTAAAGATAAGCATCGTCAACAGAATTAAGGTTTGCATTAGATTATTGAACTCAGCCCATTATTCATTGACAAAATATCAATTTATTGTTATAATGTGGTTGCAAATAAACAAGTAAATTAACAACAAAAAAACAATAAAATGAAGGCAAGATTCTTTAATGGCGATTTGGCAACCTATATGGTTGTTCTCGCTCTGATGCTCGTTATATCGCTGAACTCTTGTTCAGGTGGTGGTAGTGATGATCCTGTGCCAATAGTTCCTCCAGTGGTACCTACTGTAATGCCACCAGTGGCTGTTATTAAACCAGCTATCAATGTTGGACTAAACAGCGCTACTTTAGTGGCAAAATTTATCCCCAATGGTGATAATGTAACTGTCTCTTTCGAATATAAGACGAAAGAGAGCACTGATTGGGTGACTAACACTTTACCGACTAAGTATAGCGGGAAAGATAGTATTAAAGTCACTTTAGACTTATCTAATTTGACTCTTAATACCGAGTATAACGTTAGGATTAAAGTAGTAAACAAAGCCGGTACTGTTACTAGTGATGTTACCAGTTTTAAGACTTATGGTGTTACTGATTATGATGGTAATATGTACCATCTAGTAACAATTGGAACCCAAACATGGTTGCAGGAGAATCTCAAGACCACCCACTTCGCTAATGGTGATTTGATTCCTAATGTCACCGACAACGCTGCCTGGGTTGCTTTAACTACTCCCGGTTATTGTTATTATGACAATGATCCGAAGAATGGACCTATTAGAGGCTGCCTTTATAATTTCTACGTGGCTTTTGATTCACGAGGTTTTATTAAAGGATATCATGTCGCTACTGCTGACGAATGGGAGACTTTATCTAGGTATAATGAAAGTGCCTATGGCAATGACGTCTGGGGTTCTCTTCGGGCCGCGCCGCCAATTTGGAACGGGAATAATAAGAGCGGTTTTTCTGTTCTTAAAAGTGGTTGGCGAGATGATACCTTCGTTAATCAACATGCCTGTTTTTGGACCAGTACCCCCTATGGTCCGAATTCTGGTGAGGATATCTGGTTTTGGGATAGAGGTGGCGATGTTGGGGCCTGCAGTGGTAGGATGGTAGGCGAAGCAATTCGTCTGATTAAAAATTAAATTAATAAAAGCGTTTTCTAAAAAGAAGACGCTTTTTTCTTTGCTAACCCAAAGGGAATATGCTATAATAAATAAAAAGATAAATTTATTTATTATGTTTAATAAAAAATTAAAAGGAAGTTTATTTTCGCAGAAATGGTTTTTATTATTTGCTTTATTAGTTGTGCTGGCAATTCCGGTAATTATTTATGCCGCAATTAATAATAATTATCAACAATATCGTATATATTCTCAAGAAAATAAACCTATTAATCCTCGTCTAAGTGATAATGTTTCTGTCGCAAGCATTCCCACCTGTGTTATTAACCGGTCAAGTCAGGATTATTTTGTTCCTAATAATTCTAGTAATGAAATAACCAAGTTTTTGGGGGCAGTTGAAAAAGCCACAGTTTCTGGAACCTCTTATCTTAAATCCAATGCTACCGGTGCCTGGAGCTGGGCTGGCGATAAGGCCTCTTCAACTGGAATATGCCAAGATGGAATTTGTGTTCCCGGTGTGGGGGAAAATTATGTTAGCGATCCTCAAGAGTGCTGTTTAACCAGTTCTTGCGGTAATAAACAGTGCGGTGACGATCAGTGTGGCGGTGATTGTATTACAATTTATAAAGCGGCGACGGGTGGTACTGTTAAGGATTCATCTGGATATATATTTTATGCTACCCAACCGACTCAGGACAATACTCAAAAATGTTATATATTTACTTCTGACGGTGCGGCTCCATCAACAAAGCCGCATTATTATACTTGTTCCAATGGTAGTTTTAGTGGTGATGGGTCAGAAGAGACTTGTGGTTTTCACACTACTTCTACCATAGTTTTACCTACCACACCAGCTTCTTGCCATGGTGATAGTGTCTGTGTAACGATGCCGGATAAGGTTAGCTGTAATAACGTGACCAATAACAGTGGTGGACACCACCTCTGCTCTTGGTATTAATCAGTTAATATCTTTGACATATGCAAAACAAGAAAAAAAACATTATTATATTGATTGGGGCGATTGTTGTTCTAATTGCTCTGTTGGTGTTTTGCTGTTTATGGACAAATAAATCAATTAATATCAGTAAAAATAATAAAGTAGAGATAATGACTGAACAAGAAAAGATGGCTTTAAAATTAGATGTTCATGGTGTTTATAAAGTTGATCGTAATTTTCAGGGAAAGATTAAAGATTATAATATGGTGGCCTATAAGGAAGTGGAAATAACACCGCGTTTCATGTCGGATGAAGACAAGGTGAAATTTCATTTTTCTCCGGAAGCTAAAGTTCAAATTATTAGCACCAACGGTAACCAAATAACGGCTTATCGAATTATTAGGGATGATAGTGATATTCTTACTCGCTATTAGCCAGTGTCTGTTTTAGTTAGTGATCGCTGATAAATTGCCATTTGACAGCAGTCTATTTATTTGTTACACTGTGACGGATGTGCAAAAGCATTACGCAGCCAGGAGCGGTTGCGTAATATTTTTTTAAAAGCCTAAATAAGAGTCGAAAATAAACGACTAATCATAAAATATTATATTATGGAAATTAGAAATATCGCTATTATCGCCCACGTTGATCATGGTAAAACAACTTTAACTGACGCTCTTTTACGGCAGAATGGTATGGCCGACGCTACCACTAGCATGGACAGTAATAACTTGGAACAAGAACGGGGTATTACTATTTATTCAAAAAATTGCAGCCTTTTTTATAAGGATACTAAGATAAATATTGTTGATACTCCCGGGCATGCTGATTTTAGCTCGGAAGTCGAACGCATTTTGCGTTCCATTGATTGCGTTTTATTAGTCGTTGATGCCCAGGAAGGACCGATGCCACAGACTAAATTCGTTTTAAAGAAATCTTTGGAATTAGGCCTTAAGCCGATTGTGGTGATTAACAAAATCGATAAACCGGCCGCTCGTCCGGAAGAAGTCCAAGAAATGGTCTATGAATTATTCCTCGATTTAGGCGCTTCTGATGAACAGCTAGATTTTCCGGTTATTTATGCTAACGGCCGAGCGGGGATTGCTAAAGTTAATTTGACCGATGAATCTGATAACCTTAATCCGTTGCTGGATAAAATTTTAGAACACGTGGCTCCGGCCGCAACTCCGGAAATGAGCGCTCTTACTTTGGCAGCTCAGCCTTTTAATTTGGCTTACGATAATTTCTTAGGTCGTTGCGCTATCTGCCGAATTTATCGGGGTAGTATTAAGCCTAATGAAACAGTTTATATTAAAACAATTAATGGCGAATTAACCACTGGTCGGACTACCAAATTATTTACTTTTTCTGGTTTAACCCGTCAAGAAATTCAGGAAGCGGTGGCTGGTGATATTGTGATGGTGGCTGGTTTGCCGGATGTTTATATTGGTGAAACGATTAGTGATAGTCAAGATCAGGAACCATTACCAGCAATTTCTGTTGATGAACCAACAATTTGTTTGAATTTTTTAGTTAATAGTTCACCATTTGCCGGTCGAGAAGGAAAATTTGTGACCAATCGTCAGATTAGAGAACGGCTGGAAAAAGAATTAGAGGTTAATGTCGGCTTGAAAGTTGATTTTTCTGATAATAATTTTACTAAGGTTTATGGTCGTGGTGAATTACACGTGGCCATTTTATTAGAGAATATGCGTCGCGAAGGCTATGAAATGCAAGTTTCTCAACCAGAAGCGATTATTAAAGAAGAAAATGGTCAGAAGCTGGAACCGTTTGAAGAAATTACGATTGATATTCCTGATTCTTGTTCCGGTGTTGTTATTGAAAAGATGTCCCGTCGTAAGGGGCAGATGACTGATCTTAAAAGCCATAACGGCCAAAGTCGGTTGGTTTTTGAAATTCCAACTCGCGGTATTTTAGGCTATCGCAATGAATTTGTGGTTGATACTCGCGGCGAAGGAATTCTTTGTTCTCATTTTTTAGGTTTTAAACCATATGTCGGTGTAATTGAACGCAGCCAGCTTGGCTCAATGATTTCAATGATTACCGGTAAGGTGGCCGCTTTTGCTCTTTGGAATTTACAGGAGCGCGGTGTTATCTATATTCAGCCAAATGTCGAAGTTTATGAAGGACAGGTAATCGGTAATGTTTCTAAAGGAAATGATATGGCGGTTAATCCGATTAAAGGAAAGAAATTGACTAATGTCCGAGCTTCCGGTTCAGATGAAGCAATTAACTTGACTCCACCTTGGGAATTAGACCTTGAAAGAGGACTGGGTATTATGAATGCTGATGAATATTTGGAAGTAACTCCTAAGAGTATCCGTTTACGCAAGCAGTTTTTAACCGAAACAGAACGGGTTAGATCAACCAGAAAATAAAATAACATATTGTTGAACTTTAAAAATTAAAAAATGGGGGAGAAAAAATTAGTACTGTTTAATCTTGGTGGATCATTATTATTATCGGCTGATAAAGCCATCGTTCTATTGTGTAAAGCAATTCGCGAGGCCGGACTAAAACCTGATTATAAGATTATTTGTCAGAATTGGGATGAGTCTATTTCTGAAGTCGTTATTCCGTTACTAGAAAAAGAAGGTGATTGGACGGAAGAACAAACTGGTCTAGTTATGGAAAAATGTCTGAAATTATTTAATGATGTTAATTTCAACAGTCCAGCCAATTTAGAAATTAAATTGAAAGAATTAAAAGAGGCGGGCTATGAATTAGGTATTATTACTAATCATCATCGTCAATCTTTTTTAGCGGCTTTAGCGGATATCGGCTTGGACTATAGTATTTTTTCTTATGTCAAAACGGGCGATGATGGCATTAAAAAACCTGATCCTAAGGTATTTGATCAGGTGCTAAAGAAATTTTCGCCAGCCCAAATTGTTTATGTCGGCGACTCACCAACTGATGATTTGCCGGCTTCCAGTAAATGCCAGATTGATTTTGCGGCTATTTCATCAGTCACCTATCCTAAAGGATTATTTTTGGCAATAGGCATCTCGGAAAACATGATTTACGAGACGGTTATTGATGT
>Ga0172381_10000851_pt1 | contig 38069 bp, 50 predicted proteins | sample Leawel6488metaG_FD_119754 | JGI IMG/M metagenome (GOLD analysis project Ga0172381, IMG submission 119754) | Leachate microbial communities from a municipal landfill in Southern Ontario, Canada - Leachate well 64-88 metaG | ecosystem: Engineered > Solid waste > Landfill > Unclassified | place... | reverse complement strand
TAAATGTTCAGCTTGAATACGTCTGCCTTCTTTTTCAGCGTATGGATCATCACACCTGTCTGCTACCATGCAATCAATACACTGGTGGGTTGTCATTATCGTTCTTTTACACTCGTTAAATCTTTCCATTTTCCTCCCTTATAATGGCTCGCTACTTTTCGTTCCCTTCTTTGAGCCTATTTAATCGTTAAAAGGTTCGCCTTCTTGAGTGATCCATTGTTTGGTACTCTCCCCAAATCTGGCTATGAGAATACTATCTGCTCTTCCGATGTCCTTCTTCCGGGATAAATCAACACTTGGATACATCTGCTGGGCCAGAGTTCGAGCCTTATCCTTTTCGGCTCCTATCAATCCTGCTCTCTTCTTCCATTGTTGAGGTCTGACAAGAATAAAAGGGATTCTCTGAGTAGCTAGAACTCCCTGCACAATGCCATATCCCATGCCAAAGTTAAACATTGAGGACACTCCCTGCCCTGGCATGGCACTGACAGCTTCCAGAAAGGCTACCAGTGGCTCATTAGATAAATTACGCCATCTCTCTATTATCCTTGCCAGTTCAACGGCATTAACCTGCTGTTTCTTGCCATTCAGAGTCATAGTTGGCATATCTACTACTCCAAGACATTCACCTTTAGAATTTAAAAATGCTATTGCCCCTGAATTACCCGGATCTATCCCAATTTTCATCCTATCCCTCCAATGAATATAATAAACACTCTGCGTAACTATCTATTGGTTTTTCGATAATCACTGGGTCTTTTGCTTCTATAAGATCAGTTTCTTTCACAAAAATAGAACCATTACCGTAAGCCTCTCCAGAATTGTCACCGTTGAGAACACCAAATCCATAAGCTCTAATCATACGTCTACCTTCATTAGTGGAGAATACTTCTTTGGGCAATAATTCAAAAACAGTATCCAGTTTGTCTAAATACCTTATTTCACCCCAGTGCCAGAAACCAAAATCCTGTCCGACTAATGCTCCTCTTTTAATTCGTACACCCATCTCTTTCCCTCTCTTAATGTCTAATATTCTTTGGTTTATTCTTGGGTTTTCGTTTACCTTTGGCTTGTAACATCATTAGATTCATATTCATATCACCCTTGAGACACTTACCCTTGACCATCCACACATCTTCACCCCTGAGAATCGTATAATCCTTAGTCCGTCCGCACTCTACACAGACCCCGATCTCGTGCCTGTCATCGTTTCTCATGATTTTTTCCCTGTGTTTACAGTTGGGATTGCCAGCTGCGATAATGCCTTTTGAGATATCTTTAGTGACCATTTGACTCCTTTTGTAAAGATTGTTTTCGAGACTCCATCCCTTGCTCAATATTTAATTTCATGAGATCGGGTAGTTTACGCCAAAAAGAATCTGGTAAATTACCCTTCTCGTTTATATGTAATAAAACATGATTATCTTTTATCTCTATTCCAATAAATGCATCATATTCCTCAGTGTGAGATATTCCATCCTCTATAATTGTCATTTGATATTTAGTTTTATCCATTTTCTCGACTCCTTTTTAGTTTCTTCTGTAGCTTTTACCTGTCATTTTCTGGAATACTCCACCTGTCATTTCATAGAGCCTGTCGAAACTGGCGTCTCCCAGATAGATATTCAACTCTTCAGGCGTCTTATTCGTGGTTAGAACGATAGGTCTGAGACTCTTATATCTGCCGTCTATGATGGCGAAGAGGATACGCTGCACGAAGTCCATATCTTTGCGGGGCTCTTTCCCAATATCATCAAGAATTAGAAGATCCCTGCCAACGAGAGAATTGATAATATCTGTCTCTGAATCCATGTGCTGCTTTTCTTCCAAAGTGTAGTTATACGTGCCTTGAATATTCCGGTATAGCTCGTATTCTGAAACGAACTGGACAGGATTTCTAAGAGAGCATCTCCACTTGATAGGTCTGCAATCCGTCTGGGATACTTCGAGAATTGATAAGCCCTCACCATTCCAGCGATTGAGTATCCTGTGACCGATAGAGCATACCAAATGAGTCTTACCGATTCCAACCATATCAAGAGTCGAGAATAGCACCAAAGAACGATACGACTGCTTTGTTGACAGGATATGCTCTCGATAGGTAATTGGATACCCCTCTGCATAATCAACACATACCTTGAGGATTTTAGCGATATTCCCACCCACTTTTTTGTCGAAGGTAGCAAACTCCTGAGTCATAAACTTGAGAGGGATGCCGGACTTATCTCTCCATTCTTTACGGACTCTGGCTACTTCTGATAAGCGGATCGCCTCTTCTTCTTGAAAGGCTTTTAGAGCAAACTCTTCCTGATGTTTCTTGCATCTGCCGTGAGAAGAGTCCACTTCCCGGACACCAAGCATATCGTAATGAACGGCTGTGTATTCAATTCCGCAATCAGTACATTTCTGTTTGACTTCCCAGGGTAGCGTTTTCGTACTCATATTAAAGACTCCTTTAAAAGCTCTCTCATTAAATATTTACCGATAAATTCTGTGTATGCCGGCGGGATTGCCTCGGCTAATTCAGCTTTAGTCATCCAAGGAATTTTCATAGCTTCTCTCCAATCCTGAGTTGAGGCATTATGCCCCGTCTTACGCCTATACCAACTATTAGTACCATGCCCATAAATGCCTATTGGCGCATCAACATGATTGCAGCACATAACCAAATCAAAACACTTAGGAAACATTTCAAAAAGCCTATGTCTGACAATGGGTAATCCGAACATTGAACCACACAATATAAAATCAGCCTCCATCGGCGCATTAGGTACGTTCTCAATCACCCAAGGTTTACCAGTCGATTTCAGTCTTTCTCTAGTTTGAGGTAGTAAATCAGGGAACTTATGTGTTGTGTGAGCTGCAACACAAGCTAGAGAGTAATGCTGACAAGGAGGGCTTGCATGGAAGGCAACTATATCCTCTTTGTAGAGTGTTTCTCCATTGTTAAATATTAAACCCTCTCCAATATCTAACTTATCTAGTGCCTCTAATGCATCCATTTGTAAAAAGGGGAATGGGTATCTAGGTTGGTTCTCTATATCAATGCCGTAGGGTGTAAATCCAGCTTTTCTATAACCTTCTGAACATCCACCTGCACAACAAAACAAATCTAGCAATTTAGGTCTATCGGTTGTCATTCATTCACCCTTATGCCAGTAGAAGATAAGACTGGCGTTTTATTTTGCTTTTTCAATTCTCTGTTCAACCAGTTATTGAGAGTGAGATAATGATCTGGATGATCTTTTAATTTCCTATAAGCTGACAATTCATCAATCATCAAGTTTAATGGCTGTTCTCCGAATTTATCTTTGAGTTTTTGATACTGTTCGTTTGAGAGTGAAATATTATTACCAGCGCCATAAACCTTTTTCTCTATATATATAATTCCTTTACTTTCCTTTTCCCTTCCCTTACTATTCCCCTCCATTACTACGCCGAGTGGTATCGGGGACTCGCTTCTACTCAACGAATTTGGTACTTCTGGCAATGTTTTAGTTAAATATTGACTCTCACTTGGTTTATCTACTTTCTGATGGTTTAGGAAAGTAGGGATATAGCCATAAGGTTTCCCGTTTTCGTCAAAATAAATAATGTTATTAATAGATTCGAGTTGTTTTAACCATTTGTCGATCAGGTCTTTATTCACATCTGAATCATAAGGGAATATCTCAACTTTGATCTTACCAGGCCTCCATTCGAAGACACCCCGATCATCACTGTGATTCCATAATCCAATATAGAGTAATCTGGCATCACGGCTGATAGTTCCCAAATCTTCGTCAAGATAAAACGATGGCTTGATAGTGCGGATACGTGCCATAACTTACTCCTATTCCATTGACCTATCTTAATGCCGTGATTACGGCCCTATCCTCTAGTAACTAATTTAGATGTGTTGTAAACAAAGATAACGATACCCAATATTACTAGGATAAAAAGTAATGCTACTTCCGAGTATTCTATTAACTGGATCGGATCATACCAAGACCCGTAGAAGTAGAGATATAAAAGGTCGGCAGATAAACCAGCAGTTAAGCCACTAAAAAATATGAGTGATAACTGATTAGCCGTTTCCTTGCTGATAGTTTTATATTCCATTCTCTCTATCCTCTAGTTATTTCTTTTCAAAGTCACCACAATATCGAGACGCATCTCTCATTTCACAACCTTCAAAGTTCAAACATTCTTTACAAAGCGTACCAGGCTCAGGTTGTAATTCCTCTGCTTGTCTTTGGAGTATTGCACGTCTTAACTCTATCGGTAAGGTTAAAAACTCTTTTCGAGTCATAGGACAATTTATTAAATCTGACATCTATCCCTCTTAAATTGGGGAGTTCCTAGTATCTCCCCTGTACTATTCGTCTGAAATTTCCAAAGCAACGTATTTTGAGTCAATATTCTTTTATTATTTCTTGCTTTATATTTACCGTCTTGCTTGATACTAGGATTACATTCCGGTTAACAAGCTGATTAGTGTCCTGCTGCTTTCAGAAGATATGCTTTCAGATCCGTGAACTGCCAAACGTGTAGGTCTTTCCATGCTTGGAATTTCCAGCCTTTCTCTTTACCCTTGGCATATTTGGCAAGTTCCGTGTTGGTAAGATTAGCTTCTTTCAGTAGCTTTTCAAGTTCTATAAGCTGATCGTTGGTAACCGGTGTCTCGTCCTTAACTGGCTCCGTGGCTTCTTGTGGTGCTGCTGTTGGCACTTCTGCCGTTAAGGTGGTGTCTTGCTCGGTGAACTCTCCCTCGACTGCATCTGAGGTGGGCGGATTTTCCGCTGGGGTTGATTCCTTGATCTCTCCGGTGGAAGTGTCTACCTTAGTTCCTGTTTCTGTGATTATAACTTTCGGGGATTCTGTTTCTACTCCAGCTTCTTCAATGCCAGGTAATGGAAGATAGAAGGCAAGACGTAGGGCTTGTTGCTGGCTGCGCTTCTCAGCCATTCGGTCAGAAAACGAAACAACGGGAAGGAAAGCGTTACCTTTCATCTCTCGCTCTAAAACTTCTCCCCATCCAGTGAAAGCTCTAGTACAACCAGACCGATAAACATCTGAGCGCCATAGTTTATTTTCTGGCGGTGTACCTCTGGCCTCTCTCTCTGCTTTATTGGCTGGTCTACTTTCAATGCCATCGAACTTTTTAGTCTCATGCGCTTTGCGGATTCTGCCGTCAATGGTGACATATAACCTGCCCTGATAGATGGTGAGCTCTCCGGTCAATGGGTCAAGGCCATAATCAACGGCTGCCTGTGCTAACATCTCCTTTTCAGGTCTGGTTAGTTGAGTAGGAAACTTCGCTCCTTCAATCCTCTGCAACATACCAGCTTTATCTATGTTGGCTAATTCAGTTCCTTTGCTGTTCATAACTTCACTCCTTAAATATTTGGGTATTGGGTTTATTTTTTCTATCCCCGTATGAGATAGATCGTGACATCTGAGAATGTGACAATTATCCTTTGCACTCCATGCCGTACTTAATCTGCCTTCACAAACTGAGCAACAATGGGTCTTTTCGTATTTTCGCATGGTTTCGTAGGTGATTTCAGATTCAAGTATTGGCATGGGGTAACTCTCCTATTTAGTGTTCACTATGACTGAATCTTCATACCAAATCTTGACTCCGGCGATGGTGATATTTCCATTGGCGGCCTTGATAACCTTTTGAAGTTTGGCTGCATCAACCATCTTGTAATCGTCCGGCAAGGCTTTGAAGTCTATCACTTCATGCTTCGGGACTTTGATTGTTCCGGCGCCCCCTGATTCGGTACTTACTTTCTGGACTGGCACTGGCACTGTAATTGGAGTGGTGTCAACTGTAAATTCTCCATGATTTAACTCGGCCTGCTTTCGTGCCAATTCCTGTGCTTGAAAGTTAAGACTTTCGATCTCCCTAACTCTCTTCTCCTGGGATGCTTTATAGGCTGTGAATTTATTCCGGTTGACAGTATCGGCTTCTTTTACAACGTCAAGTACGTTATTGAATACGACTGATACTGAATCAAGATGATTCTTGATTGGCCTGACATAGACTTCCTTGAGTTCGGTTACGGCCTTCTTGACCTTGGCAATAAGAGTGAGATCATTGGTGAGAGGGGTTAACTCTGCATCACTGGTGATGATCCTGAGCTTCGCATAATCTCTGAGCTTGGTTATCTCTGAAAGCAAGGCTGTAACCTTGACGTTCTTCTCTGGATCGATGATTATAATAGCCTGGGTTCCTAATGGGATTAGTACATTGGCTTCTGTCATTGCGGATGTTTCTCTATTCTGCTCCTCATCCTTGATAAGAGAGCCTGCCGGGATGATCTTGACCTTATCTTTGAATTTTTCTATTTCTGATTCAGGGATATCGATAGATGATACTATTGCCTTGCCAGTTGTATCTTTGACGGGGACAATGATCTTATCGCCCACTTTCAAAGTGTCTGCCGAGAAGTAGGTATACTCACGGTCACTTTGGGTATTCGTAGTTTCGCTATAATATTTTACTTTGACTAATTGATTTCCCATTATCCCTGTCCTCCTTTGTTATCTTCCGGCCATAATTCCGATGATACAGGGGTGAAAGTAGGCTTTTCCAACGTCACCGTATCCGCATTTCCCATGATAGTGGTAAGATTATCTTCTTTTTGAGTTGGTGCTTCGGTGATGTTCTCTGTCTGATAAATTGGCGGGTCTTCTGGTTCATCAGCTATCAGGGCTGCCAGTGCATCATCGACCTGCTGGCCTAACACGTTAATGTCTCCCCTCAATCCCTTCAGGATACGGATAACGGCTGTCTGCGGCTTACTCTGTGATGCCTGCGGTGTGTTCTCTGCCAGAAGCCTTATTTCCTCCAATTTTGCCCTGATTGCTTTCTGCTGATCGGTTAAACGAATTCCTTTAGCCATTATTCTCACCGTCCTCAATACCCAGATTCACTCCATCGGTTTCTTGAGTGATCTGAGCTTCCTCTTCCTTCTTCTCGAATAAGTCCAGAGCCATTTGACGCTCATCATCCTGGGCTGGCCTTGTTTCTATTGGCTCTCCGGTATCAGTTCGCTTGATAATAACAGTATCGTTATCGCCAATGAAGACCTCACACGTAATGTCCTTATACTCTTCTCCTCGACTAACGACTCCAGCTGCCATTTCGATTTGAGATTCGATGTTAGAGATTTCCTCTTTCATCTGATCTCGGCGATTCTTGTGGGTGATTTCCATTGAAGCGCGTTTTTGCAGAAGATCGGTTAACTCTCTGCTCTTAGCAATATGGGCTTCCGTGGTGAGTTTAACGGGTAGGCTTTTGGTATACGATTGAATTAATTGACTCATTGATTTCCTCCTTTATTATTTTTATATTCAAGATTACTCTGTGATTCGCTGTAGTTGGAGCTGCAACCCGCATTTTATACAATTACTTTTCATGGATACTTACTCTGATATCCTCAACTAATAGCTCTCCACCCACTTTCACGTAGTATACAGTTATTGGGATACCGTTTTGATTAAGCCATAAGGAGGCAACATTATTGTCTGTAATTTCAATCCAACCCTTTGATATCATAGTATTTTTAAATTCAATTTTGGTCATGTCATTCTCCTTTAACGATAGTGATTTTTCTGGAATAGCCAAGCCGGAGGAGCCAGTAATACAAGGTATTTGGGTTTATGTTCAAGGCTTTCCCGGCTGCCTCCAATGATCCCAATTTGTCGTAAGTTTCGGGTACAATGTCCTCCAAATTACGGCCTAATCTCTTTTCTGCTGCCTTCATCATTTTGGTTTTTATCATCTCGTTTCCTCCAGATTTGATTTACTAGGATACGTTTATTTTATCCCTTTTTCTGTTGATTTGTCAAGTATCTATAATTAAGATTTAATTATATAATAAGACAAAGAAAAGCCCCGGTGATTAGTCGGGGCTTCTTGGTTATTTTAGTTTTGCTTCTATGGCTTCCGTGATAAACTCTGCCATTGTCTTCTTGGCTTTCAGGGCTTCAATGCGTGCCTTTTTCCAGAGTTTAGGGTCAAGTCCGCGAACAGAGTATATCTGGTTTAGTTTCTTTGTGTTCATCAATTTCAACCTCCTTTGTAAATATATAAGTGTCTATTAAGTTTATGGCGTACCGGATCGCCCGGGCTGTGCCATTGTAAAGAAACTGTTTAAGCTGGTACTCTGTATTCCAATCTTCATACCGAAGGTCTCCGCTCTGTATCTGGTACATGAAAGGGAACCGTGACTCTTCTGGCTGGAATACTGTCACTTTGTAGGATTGATATCCATTGTCTGAGTTCCTGCTGTCCTTGAAAATCTGCTTGTATTCCATCTCTAATTCCTCCCAAAATCATTAGAATCTGATAATAATCTGACTGTCTCAAATACCCACAATGGGAGCTGTAACGCTGAGGGGTTGACCGGGACAAGCCCGGCCCTGACTGACTCGATTAACTCTTGCATTAAATCACCGCCTCCTGTAAAAATTCGAAGTCTATTTCGTTAGCGTTCCACCAATCGCAAGCCCATAAGATTTGAAACTGATCGTCTAGATGTCTATAAGAAAATGATTCTGGATCATTTAAGTACACATGCGGATTGCCATCTGACCAATCTTTCCATATATCCGTTGATAGATTTTGCTCTAATAAATCTGGCCTGATTTTACATTTACTCATCTCTCTAACATCTCCTTTACCTATTACCTGACCTACATCTCGCGCTAGGGTTCCTAATGTTTCGTTAATCATCTTATTTGATCTCCTTAAAACTGATATCGACATTGGTATTCTTTAATATAGTGAACTAATAATTGAATACTCGCATTTACCGTATAATCCCCACAGGAGATCGAATTTGTATTCTGCTGAACCATCTACTAACTTAAAAGTATGATGCCCGATAAATCTTACTTTACGAGGCTCTGGGAAGGACTCTGCGAACTCTTGAGCTGCCTGTTGTTCTGTTTTGTTGTTGGCGATTGTCCTAAAAACTTCTGACATATTCTTTTTCTCCTTTTTCGCTGTGTTTTTAATTAACTAATCATTATAAAATGCTAATTTTGCTTGTTGCGCTTCACCCTGGCGGATTAAATAAACTCTGTAGTTTTCAATTTCACCATGAGCGGGAATATACAACTTCTTTTCTAAATCTTCCTCTATCTCAATGAATCTCTCGCCAACTCTCTTGACTGTTACGATCTCATTATTGTTAGTAATTCCCTTGTCTCCTACTTTCCATTCTCTAATTGAGCTGCTTTTCATCTTGTTTTCTCCTTTTTCGTTTCCTTTTTGTTTTGTTTTTATCGAACTTTTAACTTGTTCTCAATTAATATAATCCTTCGAAAACAAGTTGTCAAGTAAGGCTAAGTTGAGACTAGATAATGGTTGTTTTAGATTCAAGTAGTAGTTTTTACTGAGGCTGTCTAGCTGTGAGTCATTAATTTGCCTATTGACAAAGCATAGGTTCGGGAATATACTCACGCGTAAGGGATTATATACGTACCTACGTAATCGCTCCGGCCTGCTGAAAGTGAGTTGTCGTTCTGGGGTTTACTCCTGTCCTCAGGGCGGATTGTAGCAAGTAAGATGGCCGGAGCACTTTAAAAACATAAACCCCTTAACAACCCCGTAAGGGAGTAGTAAGGGAATAGTAAGAGTAAGGGAATGGATATATATATATACTACGGGGAGGACTCCTTGAGGGCTCATCGAATATGCCTAGAAACTCACAAACTGATTACTATCGAGGAGAAATAATTAATGTCGAGGAGAAGTTACTCCTCGCCGAGCCTTTGAGTCTGTAGATAACAAACTGATTACATTATGAGGCAAGAATGCAGAATATAACATCATTAACCATCTTATCACCCTTTAAGATATTTAATTTACATAACGCTTCTAATCCCCAAAGAAGGGGACTTAAGGGGGATTATAGGGGGTTAAGGGGTTATTCGGTCTTTACAAGCTATATCTTGTTTAGGAGTTAATATATCTTGACTGCTAAGAACTTAACGGAAAATAAACCAGTTACCCTTCAAGAAGCTTTAGAACTTCCGGATGACGAGTTGATAGTTTGTGGCTCTAAGCAAACGATTATAGACAAAAAACATTTCATTCTCGAATTCGCCAAGACTGGAAACCTCTCAAAAACTGCACAATTACTGCACCTTTCAACCTGGAATATCTACGACAAATGGTTTACTGATCCTGATTTCCAAGATGCTTTCAAGAAGGCCGAACTCCAGCACCTGGACAGGATGGCAGCAGAAGCGGACAGAAGGGCTATGGAAGGCGTAGACAAGGGTATTTACTGGCAAGGTGAACGAGTGGCCACTGAGAAGCAATACAGCGATAACCTGCTCATGTTTCGCATGAAGAAGATCGACCCTGCTTACCGGGATGGAACACAGCTCAACCTTAACCAGACAAACGTAGAGATCAAGCGGATAGTCGTCAACCTGGCACAGCCAACAACAAATAGCCCTGTCCAAGCTATAGACATCACAGGAGCAAACGAGTGAAAGATTGCATAATGACTACTCACAAAGCATACCGCCAACATACGGCATTTAAAGACAAAATACGAAGGCGTGACAACTATACCTGCCAGTTATGCGGTGAGCCTTCGATGTTCTTAGATCACATCGTGCCCTTCAAAGAGAGTCACGATAGTTCCGAAGGTAATCTACGAGTCCTGTGTATGCCTTGCAATCTGGCACTAAGACGTAAGCAATACAATGCTGCGCTCACAGAAGATGAGTGGACTGACTATATCAAGCGAGAGTTAAAGCAATGATGATGAGAGATTTAAGTGAGCATTTAACGATTGTCCAGGGGTTGTTAGAGCACAGCATCGATACCCACCCCCTGGTCGGGAACGGGAACGGTTCTCCGTGTAGTAATTATCCTCCCCATAATTTTTCCACAAAAGAATCCCAAAAAGTAGCAGTAGGTGAGAGGGTATACCGGTGTCCGATGTGTGGGAGGGAGTACCCGTTTAGCGTAGAGGATTTAGGAGGGTATGCGAAAGGGTTAGGGGATGTAGAGGAGATAGGGATGTGGAATGGGAATGTTGAAGATTTTGGGGGTATAAGTGAGTGAGGACGAGCAGGCTTGATGGGGAGATGATGAAGAGGGTAGTGGTAGGGAGCAAGACGAGTCCGCAAATGAATTATTGGTTTATCAGGAAGGTAGACGGGAAGGTAATACTGACAGTGACGGTAGTTTATAACTAAGAGGGGAAATGAGCATGATGGGATATTACACAGGGACTACGAGTAACGGTACCACGTGGAATGGGGAAGACACAACTTCCAACTGGGATAATAACATTCCTACCAAGACTTATTTCGACGATGGTGTAATCTCAAGGATACGAGAGGAAATTCGTAAGTTCGAACGAAGTCGTAATTGGCTAAGAGCGCCTCTGAAGATATTGCCGGCGTTTAGTTTAAAGATATTTGTCATGTTCAATCGCAAGATAGCCCCAGCATTTTGGACAGGGAAGAATTTTAAGAAGGTCAAATGTTAGAGACTCCAGTTAAGGGAAAAGAGTACAGGGAGATAAGGCAAGACGGAGATTACGTCTTGAATTTGCATTATGGGCAGAGTCAGGCGTGGTTAAGTAAGGCGAGATTTCCGGTCTTGTTAACCGGACGGCAATGTATAGCTGGAGACAGCGTGATAGATAACCCATTTGGTAAGTCGAAGACGATAAAAGAATTAAGTCATGAAAAGAAACCGGTTTTTGTTTGGGCGCTGGATGATGGGTCATTAGTACCAGCGATAGGATCAGTTCCGTTTAGAAAAGGGAAAGCGCCATTATACCGGTTAGTAACCGAAAGTGGGCGAGAAATAAAAGTTACTTTGGGGCATCGGTTATTAACTTCGCAAAACTGCCATCAGGGTTTCTGGGTCTCTTTGAGACATATATTAACCACTTTTCACGGCGGGAAAGATGTTTATGTGGCTTACGGTCAGCCTCCAGAGTACGTGCCCTACCTTCCGGTGTCCAGTTGGGAATATGACCAGTCAATTCAGACTTCAAATGTTCTGAATTTCGCTCAAAGAGAATCAAGTTCTCTGGTGAATTGTTGCTGTGATTCCCGTCCTTATGATGAACGACCTCTTGTTTGGTCAAATATCGACCAAGAATATTTTCCATTACAAGTCGATGTTGCCGAACGTAATTGCCATGAGCGTTCGGGTGTTCGGGCATATACTGTTCAACATAACCGTCCTTATCAATCCGAATCCCACCTTCCCATTCGTGGCTCAGAGGGCCGCGCAAGTTTGCGCATGTCCGGGGGATACCAAGTTCTATCATCTTTCCACGGACAGTCTCAGGGTCACGATTCAAAATCTTCCCAATATGCGTTGTCGAGTAGCCCTGTTTCCCTAATTCCTTTATCTTCTCAATCTCACCGGCGGAAACCTTGCGTCTCATCTTTATCTAACCTCCATCTTGATACCCAGTTATCATACGACAAATGGGATAGGATTGTCAAGCTTGAATACCAGTTAACCGATGATTATTACGATATACAAGTACCCAATTTTAATAACTATTTAGCGAACGGACTGATTCATCATAACTCAGGCAAAACCATCTTCGAGCCGGATTGGCTTTATCGAGAGATTCAGGAGAAGGGAGAAGGGGATTATCTGGTAGGGAGTGCGACATTTCCCTTAATGGACAAGAAGTTATTACCTGAGATGGAGAGTTTGTTTTGTCGAATCTTGAAGTGGGGGACATATCGGGATTCGGACAAGATGATAATTTCGAAGAACGAGAAGAGCAAGATATTCTTCTTCACAGGTGTCAATCCAGAGGCTATTGAGTCTGCCACGGCGAAGGGAGCGGTACTGGACGAAGTGGGACAAAAGCAGTTCAGGCTTGGGACATGGGAGGCTGTGCAGGGACGGTTAGCCATTCATCAGGGCAGGGCTTTATTATGCACCACGCCCTATGATTTTGGGTGGTTAAAGACGCAGATATATGACAAGTGGAGGGCAGGGGATAAGACCTTTGACGTGATTTCGTTTGAGTCAGTAGAGAATCCAGCTTTTCCGAGGGAAGAGTTTGAGAGACTACGGAAAGTGCTGGCTGCATGGAAGTTCGAGATGTTCTACCGAGGGCGATTCACTAAACCTGCTGGACTGGTATATGACGTATTTGATTCCAGTGTGGATGTAATTGACAGATTCCCCATTCCGATGGATTGGCCGATATATGTGGGACACGATTTTGGTATGGCCAATCCTGCCGCATTATTTTATGCCATGAATCCGATGGGAGAGTTATTTGCTTTCCACGAGTATTTACCGGGTAGAGGGCGTTCTGTTTATGACCATGTAGAGCAGTTTAAGATTATAACCAAAGATCGCCATGTGGTATCTCGCAAAGGTGGCAACTGGACAACGGAAGAAGAAATCAGACAGGCTTATACGGCTCAAGGGTGGGCCATAGGTAAACCAAAGTGGAAGGAAGTTAATACCCAGATTGAAAAAGTATATGGGTTGAACGCTTTGCACAAGGTTAAAATCTTCAGGGATTTAACTCACTATATTGACCAAAAGATGTCGTTCTCTTACGAACTTGATGATACTTCATTCGAGCCTACTGACAAGTACGATTCGGAATCTGGTTATCATTTACTCGCTGCAGAACGCTATATTTGTTCTGATTTCACACCTGAGACAGTGGATAAGGAACCACAGTCCGCTATTGTTCAAGACCTACGGCCTTCCAGTCAAGAGGGGCCAGCAGGATTATTTGCTAAAGTTCAATCCTTCAAGGGGAGTAAGTAATGGCTAAAAAGAAAACTACCGAACACGAATATACGGCTGATGAGATCGTCAAGATGGTTGATAAGAAACGGGACTCTACAGCCTATTCTGAGATGTTCGATCAGATGGATGAACACTTCGATCTGTTCGCCTTAAAAGAATACAAACCTGAAGCTGGACACCAGAGTTATACTTCTCCAAAACCCAAGAATGATTTTCTGAAAGTCTTTAGTGGAGTCAATAAAGCCTCTCTTACCTGGAATATTGCTTTATCAGAAACAGCTCCTGAAGATGAACGTAATGCCGCTAACAGGGGAGAGGAGATTTTAACCGGTATCTTATCCCAAGTGGATGAGGATATGAGTTCTAACGGCGAACCTCCATTACGTCAGGGAGCTGCCTGGTTTGGCTGTGGCAGGGGTGCTGTCGGTATCAAGTGTCTAATCTATGTGGATGATAAAAAAGAGCAGGTAATCGATATTCAGGCGCTTGATCCTTTGCACATGACCTGGGAGAAAGGTAAGGACAGTCTTAATTGGGGAGCCAATGAATATGTAATTTCCAAGATGGAGGCTCAAGAAAGATACGGTATTGAAATAACAGAAGAGGATGGAACTGCTCGACTGATTGATTTCTTCACCCGCAAAATGAACGCTATAGTTTTAAGTTATGGAACGACCAAAGAGAAAAGGGTTAATGAGTTTGTTAAGAAGCCCACGCCACACGGATTGGATCATGTACCGATGTGGATTGAGTTCTCTGGCGGGATGCCAACGGTCTATAACAAGAATTTTGAAATGCAACTTAAATATCGGGCTGCCGATGTTTGGGGCTCTTCGGCTAAAATCTATGATCCGTTTAATAAACAGGTTAGTTTTATTCTGGACACGGCTGAGAAAAGTGTAGCCGGAACATTGGTTTATGAAACCGAACATGGAAATAAGCAAATAGCCGGTGATCCTTTCGCTGCCTGGAAAGTAATTTTAACTAAGACTGGAGAGAAATTATCAGCTCTCGAACCTCCCAAAGTTCCACCAGAATCAGGCATTATACTTGGCATAATTGATAAGGATTTGGCGCAATCTACAGTTCCATATCCGATTGGCTACGGTCTTGATCCTCAAGCCCATAGTGGCTCTGCCTTAGCCATGATTAACGACAATACCCGCTCAATCTACGATCCCTTTACCTCCCTTTTGGAGAGATCGTTTAAATGGCTTTGCAAAGAAATCCTGATCCAATTCAAGAATAAAGGACAGAAAATAACTTTGCGAGGCTTTAATCAGCATGATAAATTCTTCACCCTGGATGCCAACCCGGATGATATTAAAGACGGATGGTATATTCATGTTAAATGTGAACCACGATTGCCCCGGGATGAAGCCGCTGAGTTGCAGATGGCACTGGCAGCAACGCAACCAAGGCCACCCTTTAACAGGCCTCTTGTTTCGGACTATACAGCAAGGGAAAAGATTATCAAGATTCAGAATCCTGATGCGGAAGAGAAGAGGATTGAGGAGCAGCAGGTAAGACGTATGATCGAGCAAGCCCCTCAAATCCAGATTCGTAAGATGGCTTTGGAAATGGTCAAGAAAGGGGATATCGAAGGCGCTAAAGAGTTCATGGCTATGATGCCAAATCCTCAACAGGGACAGGGTCAAGGACAGGGTGGAGGTCAACCGCAGGGTGGCGAAGTACCGCAAGGACAACCAATGCCACAGGGCGGACAAGGTGGCATGCAGCAGGGGCAACCGCAGGGCGCGGCTCCTCAAATAACACCGCAGCAATTAGAGCAAGCGGCACAGATAGCCGCTCAACTTAAAGCACAGGGTAAACCGATCCCGCCTCAACTGGCGATGATTTTGCAGCAGGCAGCTAATATGCCGGCACCACAAAAGTAACGGGAGGGTAATAACATGGCAGAAGATATAGAGATTACTTACGGAGATAATTGGCCGGGTGAAGAAGCGGGCAGTACGCGCACTTATGAACGTAATCCAGACGGCTCACAAGGTGAAGTAAAAACTATTACGACAACCGCCAAAAAGAAAAAAACTACACCTGTAGTCGATCCAGATACTCAGGCACTACTCGACGAGCAAGCGAAACAGTTGGCAGCTTTGCAAGCTAAACTGGATGCTGCAAAGAAAGCCGCTTTGTTGGCAGGTACAGAAACAACAACGACTACTCCCGATCCGGCTGCATCTTTAGCTGGAGATCAAAGTGCCGTACCGTGGCAAGAAGAACTCCCGGTTGCTGCATGGGCTAAGGCTTTTGGTATCCCAGCCATGGGAGGTACACCCGTTCAAGACTGGCTTTCTCGCCAAGCTGCTCCTTCTTACGCTTCTTATATGGCAGGTTCCTATCTCAATCCGCAAGAGAATCCCACGGATTGGGCTAATTATATGGCAAATTCAGGTTGGAAAGGAGCGCAACAAAGTGCCAAAGGACTCTTCAGTCAAGCCCTGAGTGATCCAAATGGACAAAATAGTTTCGTTGACGTCATGGGAGATTATCTCGATAGCTTCATGAAAAATGTTCTGGGTAATTATTACGCTGCTCCAATAGCAAATAAACTGGCCGGTAAAGTTGGAGCTTTGCAGACTGAATATCAGGGAAATACATCTGGAACTGGTACGAGTTTCCTTGATTACTTAAAGAATAAATATAATCTGGGTGGTGTGCTTGGTGGTAATACAGGTGGTTCGGATTTAGTTATGACTAACTCTAACGATGGTGCTCCTGCTGGTGCTACCAATTTAATATAACCAGATAAGGAAGGTAGGTAAATGGCAAATTCAACATGGTCTTCGTTTTTGGAAGATAATCCTGATATTTTATATAGCGCCATGACTCCTAATGGCTCGAAGAATTTTAGTGATTACTTTAGAAGTCAATACGATACCGTCTATAAAAATTATCTGGGTGGTCTGGGTAAGTCTATGTTGGCTGGCACAGATCCCAATCAGAGTTTTTCGGATTATCTGAATAACTTTAATTTCAAGAATAACTGGAACTCATTGGCTCCACAAAGTAGAGGTTTACGCAATACCGGTAGAGTAACCTGGAACGTTTAGGAGATAAATGGTAGCAGTCCAGAAATCAATTTATAGTGACTTAGCTGACAATCTGATTATGACAGATCAGACTTTAACCAACTCTTTAACTCCAAAAAAGAAACCTGTCACTACACCTTTTCTGGATTATCAAAAACAGAAAACTACCGAGCCTCCAGTTAGTTCTGATAGCGGGATTGGTGCTGGTTATGATCCTTCAACCAAAACAGTAAATAATACTTTAGCTACACCCAAACAAAATAATCTAGTTGAAAATACTTCTGCATGGTTAAAGTCTCTGCCAGGTTTTACCGAGGAAATAGGTCAACCCAAAGTATCTGATGAATCCACTCCTGTTCCTGTCGCTGATTTTGTCCAACAATATTTAACTGAATATAATGCTCCATCAATACTATTTAAAAATCGTGGTGGTTTATCTCCAAGCGAAGAAATGGAACTGAAGAGAGTTGAAACGGATTGGCTGGGTAAAGCCACTAAAGCCTATGAGCAGAAGTACGGTCAAGGCTCACTATTAAAAGCTAACCTGAGAGCCTTACCAAAGAAAGTAGGCGATGTGACTATGATGGGTCAGGGTGTAGGGACTATAGCCTCTAAAGCACTGGAACCGACTCAGGGGCTAGGAACCGTTTCTCCCCTTGATATTGCCTTCGGTGCTGCTGATGTGGCTCCTGTGGCTGGTATGGCCGTTAAACCTATCGCCAAAGGCGCACAGATATTAGCCAAAGAAGCTAAGCCTTTATTAAAGGAACTGGCTACAAGTGAAGCTGGGTTTGCTAAGTTAGGCAAGGGTTTACCAGATGAACCCATCACTCCTAAAGTAGAAACTCCTCCTATTAATAATGTACCTCCGACTGGCAACGTGCCTCCAAAGATGCCTCCGACTGGTGGTTCATCCACTTCAGGAATTTTGGGTGATTTACAGAATACTGACGAACTGGTTACTGTAATGACTCACCCTGATAATTTCCGCAAGATAGCTAATCTTCCAGGTGTCAAAAATGTTATGTCTTATCTTAATCCCGCTGGAGTTGCTAAAACTAGTGCGGAAAAAGCTGTTGTAGCTAGAGCCGCTTTACATGAAGAAGGCGCAAATAAAGCAATAGGCGCATTTTCCAGACTGGAAACTCTAGGCGCACGTGATAAAGTTTGGGGAAAACTTGATGATACGCTAAGTCTGACAGAGGGAAAACTTAAAGGTAAATCCCTTGATGAAGTCCTTACTTATAGAAATAAATATGCTAATGATTTAACACCTGAACAAGCAAAATGGGCTGAAAGTTTCCATGAATTAGAAACGGCAAAACTAGATTTACTGGAACGTAATGGAATACCGATTAATCAGTTATCTTTTGAAGAGGGTGGTGAATACGTTGGCCGCCGTGTTGTCGGTAAAATAGACCCAAGGACAGGTGAACTTGCTGAATCCGCTTTCATTGGTGCGCCAGGCCCAGGTAGACCAGGAGCGCATCTTAGTGCTGAGAAAACACGTTATTTTGTGAATGTTAAAGAAGCCATAGATCAGGGATTCCGCTATCTACCGCCGGATGAAGCCTTGTATCTTAATCTTAAAGGAGCTTATAACCGGGTAGCCGATAAACAAATCGCTGACTGGGTTTTGGATAAAGTGGCATGGAGGGGAACAGGCGCACCTAAAGCTCTGGTAGAGGCCACTACAACTGCTAAGAACAACTTAAATAAAAGCCAGGCATTACTGGCAGCACTCAATCGTGGTTTGCGTGGAGAACGTGGTGTACCAGAACAGATAGTGAGTTCAATAGCAACAGAGTATCCTGCTGAAGCCAGTACACTTAAAAACTTGCTTACCGATATAAGGGCTGGTAAACCCACTGGTAATGCCGTTCAACAGTTTGAGAATAAAGCTAACAATCTTATAAATAGTAATAAGGCGCAATACTGGCAAGCGGTTGATGCTAGAACTAAGGCCAGAGAAATGGCGATGCAAACTCATTTTGGTGAATCCAGAATACAAGCGCCTGCCTTTGCTGGCAAGATATTTACAGGGCCGGAAGCCAAAGAAACAGCCGATACATTGGCTAGAAGTTTCAATACCAGTTACGGCGATATAGATAAAATTATCACTTCAGTTAATAAAGTTAATTCCATTGGCCGTTACTTTGCACTAGCGGGTGATGCTTCTCCATTTATGATTCAACTTATCACATTTCCAGCTCGTTTTCCTAAGACATACGGTAAAGCGATGGTTGAATTTACTAAAGCATTATTCAGTCCTGCATCACAGGCAAAGTACCTTGCGAAAAATAATGGGATTATCCAGAAAAGTCGCAATCTCATATTGTCTAAAGGTGGTCAAACAGAGTTCACCGAGGCTTTCCGAGATGGCGGTATCATGCAGTCTAAAATAGCTAAGTACCCCAAGGCTGTACTTGAACCGTTCCAGAGAGGATTTGAGGCAGCGGTGGATACATCCGGTATAGAACTACGCAAGGCGTTTGACCATTTATGTACTACACCCCAAAGAACTGCTGAAGTTGAGCAGTTTATTAATGAGGTACGCGGTGTGACATCTAGTGCGAGATTGGGCGTTACTCCTGCTATGAGAGCAGCGGAAACAGCCGCAATCTTAGCTCCAAGATATAACAGGGCTATTTTTGCACTTGTCTCAGATATAGCCAATGGTGGCATCAGGGGAGATCAGGCACGTAAGGCTGTGGCGGCTCTTATCGCTGGTGGGACTGCTCTGGCTACTGGTGTAACTCTGGCACGTGGTGAAGGATGGGAAGGGGTTAAAGATCATCTGGATATAACAAATTCTAGTCAATTCCTCACGTGGGATGTAGCCGGACAAAAAATAGGGCCGGGTTCAAAGTTACGTTCCTTGACTGTCCTCTTAGGGAGATTCATTAAAAACCCCAACAATATGGTAGGTGATTCTTTTAACTTCCTACGAGGTAATTTCGCTCCTGTCGTTAGTACGGGATATGACATTTTAACAGGTACAGATTATATTGGTGATCCAACAAGACCAGGAAAAGGAAAATATATTGAAACTGGTTTTGGTGAAGGTATGTTAGCTCTAAGCAAACGAGTGTTGGCTGATAATCTGTTACCCATATGGTTACAGAGTGTAGCATTACAAGGCGGCGATATAGAGCAAAGATTAACAAGGGGAACTTCCGAGTTCTTTGGTGGTCGGTCTTATCCGTTTGAGACATCCAGATTATATGCTGAAAAATGGGCTAAAGATTTTGATGCTTACAATGCTATTCCTTCGTACAATTCGGTAGAACTAGCAGCAGCTAAAAAGACAAATCCACGGGTTGTTACAAGAGAACAATATCGTGAGAAAAATCCTGGAATAGAAGCCAAGTTGTTTATCACAGGACAAGTCTCTACCATCTCTACGCCAGCGGCGGCAACCTACGTTCGTAACCTGATAACTACTAACAAGATTAATCCTATGGATATTAAGGGTATTGCTTCCAATATCGTGGATAAAACTACAACTCTAACTGAAACCGATAAGCTGATTAAGAGTTTGGGATTGAGTAAAGGGACAACTGCAACCCCTACACCTACGCCGACGTCTACGACCACAACGACTACGACGTCTACAACTCCTTCTTCTACTTCTCTTCAGACTAACGAACAGAAATGGAGTGCCATTAGTTCTCCTAGCGGTGTTAAGACAGCCTTTGGTAATCTCTGGTACGGCACTAAACCTTATACCAAAGAGCAGGAGACTTTACTTCGAAACGTCTTTAAACAATATCCACTTGGACAGACTGACTTCTATGTATGGTCGAAACAAACTGTCCGGCAGATATTTGATGAAGAATATGCACGTATTAATAAATAATGAGAGGAGGATTTTAAAAAAGAAAAATGGAAACCAACGAGACTAATCAACTTCAAACTGAAGTGGTAGAAACTTCAGAACAAACTAAGGAGTCTGCAAAGCCTTCTGAGTTTGTAGGAGTTTCTACGGGCGAACAGTCTGGAGCGGATACGAAGTCAAAAGAAACCCCAAACACTGAATCTAAAGTGGAACCTAAATCAGAGGTCAAAGCTGAACCAAAGAAAACCTATACATCTGAAGAGGTAGCGGAAATCCAATCTAAGAAGGATGGCGAACTGGCGGAATACCAAAAGAAACTCGGTCAAATCGCTTTACAACAACAGATCGCAGAAGCCCAACGCCAAGAAGCTCAGGCTCAATATCAGGATAAACGGGAAGTCGAGTCAGGCGAAATCTCTCAAAGAGAAGCTGATTCTCGCAAACAGCTTAGAGGACAGGCCGCTAAACTTCAACAGATGATCCAGCAAATGACTCCTCAAGCAGAGACTCTGGGACGGATAGCCTGCGCTAATGAAATGGCCAAGGAATACGGTATTAGTGCCGAGGCTTTGATAGCTGATACGACTCTCTCAAGTCCTCAACAAATGGAACGTAAGGCCGCTAAGATGGCCATGACAGCCAAAGATGCAGAGATTCGTAAGTTATCAGTCAAACCAGAAACCTTTGATAAAGGACCATCAGGTGAGGTAACAGGGGAATCCTCAGAATCATTAACAGCGGAACAAATCGAGAAAATGCCTATCGAGGAATACGCTCGGCATAAATCAATCAAAAGGGCGTATGAATAAATTTCGGAGGTAAATCAATATGAGCGGTATGTTAACCCCTTTGGTTATCGCTAAAGAAGCCCTTATAGCTCTGGAGAATGAAACGGTATTATCCGGTCTCGTTCACAGAGACTTTTCAAAAGAGTTCACCAGCGTAGGTGCAACAATCGTAATCCGTAAACCAACAGTTTATACGGCTACGGTAGTTTCCAATACTGTCAATGCCTGCACAGTGGCAGAAACCAGCGTGGCCGTTGTCCTAAACCGGCTGGCTGATATTACCCTGTCAATCACTTCTCAAGACCTATCCTTGGAAGTAGAAGATTTCAGAGAGCAATTCATCATGCCCGCTTTAAGAGGCCATGCACAGTTGCTTGATCTCTATGGAGCCAATGAAGCGGTCAACTTCGCCGGGTTTGCAACAGTATCCGGTACTCCAGCCCTGTCTGATATCGTCCAGTTAGGAGCTGTCCTTGATGCTCAGAAATGCGGTAGACCTAGAAATCTGGTCATGGGGCCAATCACCAAGGCCGGATACATGGTACTCGAACCTTTCCTTTATGCCGAACATCGGGCTGATGGTGGAAAGGCCATGAGAGAGGCTGAAATGGGTCGGACTCTTGGCTTTGATTGCTACATGGATCAAAACATGAACATCAACCACTCTGCCGGTGATATGGCTGATGCTGCTGGCGCTATGGTAGGTGCTGGTGCTACTGGTGATGGAACTGCCACGGTAGATGCCATTACCTCAGCGGGTACAGTTAAGGCTGGAGATGTCTTCAAGATCACTGGCTACGATCAGTGGCACAGAGTGTCCCTGGCTGCAACTGCCAACGGTACAACTTCCCTGATTATCACCTTCACACCCACTTTCGCCACTACGATAGCGGATAACGCCGTGGTAACTTTCATACCTTCAGGTGATGATAACCTGGCTTTCCACAAGAACGCTCTGGCTCTTGTGACTCGTCCTTTGGAAGCTCCTCTCGGTGGAGCGAAAGCGGCTGTCCAGTCCTATAAAGGGCTTTCCTGCCGTGTGGTCTATGACTACAACATAATGACCAAGACCAACATCATGTCAATCGATATGCTGTACGGTTGGAAGACTCTGGATATCGCCCTGGGTGCTCGGTTAATCGATTCACGGTCAGTCTAAACTAACGCTTTCGGAGTAGCATCCGAAGGCTAGTTCCCAATAAGGTAGGGAAGGCGAAAATAAGTAACCTTCCCTACCGAAAATAAAATAGATGGAGGTTTTTTAAGTGAGAATTCTTTGGGACTCAGTTTCGCCCTTCGTAGGATCGGGCTATGGAATGCAAACTTCCGTTGCTACAAAACGTTTGCGATCTATGGGACACGATATGGCTATTCTTTGTTATTACGGTCTGGAAGGTTCAAAAACAGAATGGGGAGATATTACTCTCTACCCCAACAATCCAAGGGACTATGGTGTCATAGATGCGCCTATTATTTATGATGATTTCAAAGCTGATTTATTAATTACTCTGGTAGACCTCTGGGTACTCAGGGGTATGGACCCCCGATTGAAGTGGTGTCCGTGGATGCCAATCGATCACGATCCCCTGCCTCCATTGGTACTAGAGGCTTTAAAGAAATGTCCTGGCATAATCAAACCTATCACCATGAGCAAATTCGGTATGAAGCAATTAAACGATAACGATATAGATTGCTACTATATCCCTCATACCGTTAATACCAATCTCTTTAAACCCGATCCAGAAAACAGAGAAAAGAATCGAGCTAAATATAATTGGGAAGATAAATTTGTGATTGGTACGATAGCCACGAATCAAGTTGAAAGAAAGAACTGGAACGCCGGTATGCAGGGTGTCAAGATGTTTGAAGCAAAACACCCAGGCGAAGTTGTTTATTATATGCACACTAATCTCAATGATAAGGCTGGTATTAACCTGGCTGCCATGCGGGAAAATATGAATATGAAGGAATATACCAGAGTTCCCTCAATCGCTCAAATGAATATTGGCATCAGTCAGGCAACTTTGGCAGCGGCCTATAATACCTTTGATGTATTCTTACTGCCTACTAAGGGTGAAGGGTTTGGGATCCCACTTATTGAAGCGCAATCCAGTGGAGTACCTATTATAACGACCAACTGCACAGCCCAGACTGAACTGATGGGTGGTGGATGGTTTATCAATCGACTGCATAAGGAATGGACAGCACAGGCAAGCTGGCAATTTAACTGTGAGCCAGAAGAAGTATGCGAAAGACTGGAAGAGGCTTATCAGGCTAAGAAGGACGGCTCTATCCTAGAAAAGCAGAAACAGGCCAGGGAAAAGGCTATGGAATATGACGAGGATGCTATCTTCAGTACATACTGGCCTTCCGTTCTGGCTGATATAGAGAAGCTACTCAAGAAACCAAAGAACATGGAGGGTGTCCAGAACTGGCGGTTAGCCTTCCTGCCTCAAAGCGTTGTACCTCGTAAAGTCCTCGATGTGGGTTCAGGACTGACTACACCTTATAAGAAGTATCTTCAGACTATGGGCGAATATGTAGCCGTGGATAATCGAGCAGAGCCTAACAGCGGAATCATCAATGCCGATGCTCATAAACTACCTTTTGAAAATAAAGAGTTCGGGTTTGTTTTCTGCTCTGAGATGCTGGAACACGTTACCGATCCAGAGAAGGTTGTTGCCGAATTAAAGAGAGTGGGTGTTCATGGGTGTATCTTATTCTCAACGCCTAAGACACCCTCATTCAGAATAGACCCAGAACATAGAGTAGTTGATCCTCGCAAAGTTAAATATTGTGAGATGGCTACAGGGGATGGACTGGTTTCATGGTAGTTGATAATTTTATGGAACAGCAAGAGTATAGGGACTTTTACTCACTGCAATCGCAAAGAGCTGTGCAATACTGGAAGGAAACAGATCGTAAAGACTTTGAAGCTGATCTCTGGTATAACCGTAATCGAAACGAGATAGGCATTAATATGATTGCAGAGATTTGCAGGGGTAAAAAAGTTCTCAGTGTTGGCGGTGGTGAATGGGTAGAAACCGAGTTCCTTGAGAAGTTGCCTGTCAAAGAACTTGTGAGGACTGATCTAATCGATGCGGAAGGTATCAAAGTGGCTGATGCCGCTGCCTTGCCTTTTGAAGATAATTCGTTTGACGTAGTGATCTGTCGGGAAGTCATAGAACACGTTATAGAAACCGATCCTGTACTTGATGAAGCGCACAGAGTTTTGAAGGATGGTGGCTATTACTTTATCTCTACTCCCAACGGATATAACACGTTTCCAGACGGCAAGTTGCATCGGAGAGCATATACTCCAGAGAGTTTCATTAAAGAGTTAAAACTGCATGGTTTTGAAGTGGTTGATAAGAGAGGAGATGTACCTAATATTTTACACTCTCTTCTCTCGCTTTCAAATCTTGGTTTTAAGAATGTTCTGGAAGAATTTAAGAACATAGAAGCCATGATGAGAATATCTCCGATATCCTATTATGTCGGAACGTTCATGTATGTACTGGCAAAGAAGGTGTCAGTATGAAGATACTCTTACTTCAACCGAGACTGAACTGGCCTCGTGAATATTGCGAGAGTCCTTCGATTGCACTCTTAACTTTAGGTGCTATTGCAAAGAATCACGGTCATGAAGTCAAGGTCAAACATCTTAATATTGATACTCTCTCAACCGAAGATTATCAGGTTGATTTGGTCGGGATTACCTGCAATACCTTTATGGTTAAAAGCGCCAGACAGTTAGTTAAGGATTTCAGAGAACACAGTAAAGCCAAGATAGTTCTGGGTGGCCCTCATGCTATTGCCTGGAAGCCTGAAATAGACGGGCAGGTGGATCATATCGTTATTGGTGAGGGTGAGAATCAGTGGGAGCAAATACTAGGCCATGAGCCTTCATTTAATGGCTGTATAGATGATATCCCTCTTCCTGATTATTCACTGGTTGATATGCAAAGATTCAGCGGTGTAGGGCCTGTTGGTGCGGTTCCTTCAACGGTATTGTTCGGATCTCGCGGGTGTCCGGGAAAATGCGTATTCTGTAATACTCCAATCTTCTGGGGAAATAAACCTCGATACCGAAACCCCAAGAGCATTGTTGACCAGATTGCCATGCTGAATAAAGAGTATGGCATGCAAGAGGTCTTCATACAGGATGATACGTTTAATGCTAACTGGCCGTGGGCTAAGGAAATCTTCGAAAGGATTATTGCCAGAGGACTTCATAAGAAAATGGTCTTCAGGATAGATTGTCGATCTAATGAGAAGATGCTTTCAGAGGACTTCTTAAAGTTAGCTGCCAAAGCTGGTGTCTGGAATATCTTTTTAGGGATTGAAAGCGCCAGTCAGAAAATGCTCGATAACATGAAAAAGCATATCACGGTAGAAGAGTATAGAAGGGCTTGTAAGCTCATTCCAGAGTACGGCATGAAGGTACAGGCCTCCTTTATCATCGGACTACCTGGGGAAACGTGGAAGACTCTTGAAGAGACTCAACAGTTTATCACAGAGACTCATCCGTGGGTTGTAGGGGCTGGCTACGCCACGCCTTTCCCGGGGACTGAGTTTGATAAGTATGTCACGGAACACAATCAGAAACTAGCAGTTGACTACGCCGATTATCTTTATGGTGCGGTACTGGTAAGAACAGATGAATTAAGTTATGACGATTTAGCTTCATTCAAGGGTTTTAATAATACCAAGATCGAGAAAATGAGTTAGGGGGTGATCCTATGCCTGAAATGTTAGAAAAGAAACTAAGAGCAGAGGCCAAAAAGAAAGGACTGACAGGTGAACGTGCAGACGCTTTCGTCTATGGAATTATGCGTAGACGTGGTTTTAAACCTCAAGGAGAGAAGAAATGATTTGCGCTAAGTGCGGTAATACCTGTACCAGAGTATCAAATGGCAAACCTGTCTGTACTCCTTGCTTCATTCAGGGCTGGGGAAGATTGCCTTTGATGCCTTTACCAGAAGAAAAGGCTCCACTCTATGTCTCGGATAAACCACCCAAACCAGCGAAGAAAGGGAGAAACTAATTTGCTTTACGATTATATCTGCACGAATAAAGATTGCCTGAATCGGTTTGAAAAACTCAAATCTGTAGCCGATAGGGACAAGGCCGAATGTCCTAAATGCCAGACTCCAGCACAACGCCTGTTATCCACTGGAGTAAGCAATAAATGGGTTGGCCCTCCAGAATGGGCGAATGCCTGGAAACAAGGGAAAGTATTTTAGGGAGGTGAACTATGGCTGCTCCAGATGCGGCGACTAATGTAAAAGCAACGGATGGAAGTTTAATTAACAAGGTCACGATCACATGGACTCAATCAGCGGGAGCCAATATTTACCACGTCTACAGAGACTCGGTTGATTACGCAACACTAGGAGATGTGGCTACTTATGACGATACCGTAGTCGAGACGGGTAAAGTCTACAGTTATCAAATTAAAGCCTTTACGGATGCAGATGGAGCGGCTTTATCTACTGCCGATACAGGATGGGCTAGGAGTGGTACATTCCCAGAACAATCTGTCATGCCTCAAAATCCAGATGATATGTTAAAAATGGATCATCTGGTAGCCAAGACCAGTTCGAGTCCTTTAACCACTGGCAACCTTTTCAAGTTCAAGGGGAAGATAGCCATCGTTTCACTTATTGGAACGATAATAACTGGAATACAGGCTCAGACTACCAACGTCAAATTATCGGTTGTCTGTGATTCTCTGGATGCTTACGATATTTGCGCTAACAAGGATATTGTATCCTTCGCTGTAGGATCGTTAATCTCGATCACTGGTACGGCTGCAAATGCGGCTGTCTCAACCACGGCTGTAGGCGCTATGGCTCCAGGTCAAGCCAGCATCGTTACCCTGACCTGTATCACAGAAGGTTATATCACAGTGACCTATGGAGCTGCCTCCACTGGTGCTATAGTCTGGGATTTGAAATGGGAACCCTTGAGTGTCGATGCCTCGGTAGTAGCGGTATAGGGGTGAAGATATGAGATTAAAATTCAGGTTAGCCAATGGTAAAGTAATAGGTTATAAAAAGATAGGCAGCCTTGAAGAAATCCCACAGGTACAGCAGGATGTTTCTTTCGATGGACGGAATTATACAGTTCAAAGTGTTTCCGTCCGGTCAGATGATCTTTATCAGGTTATCGTGGTTGAAAAGCCTTTAGGAATGATACAGCGAATATTGCGGTTTCGGAGGTAGGTTTAAATGAGTGAAATGTCTGATTACCTAGAGAATAAAGTAATCGATCATATGTTGAGGGCTGTGGCCTGGACTGCGCCTGCAACTGTATATGCCGCTTTATTCACGGCTGATACAGGACTTGAGTCGGATAGTCCTTCAGCAGAAGTAAGCGAAGCGAGTTATGCAAGAGTAGCCTGTTCGGTCTGTCCTGCCACGGCTGGGGCGGCATACAATGGCAACACGGTCACATTCGCCACGGCAACGGCTTCATGGGGTACTGTAAGCCACGTAGCTCTCGTAGACCATCTGACTAACGTAACGTGGGGAACTAATGTTCACGTACTCTTGTGGACTCCCGTTGATACTCCGAAAGGCATTGGGATTGGTGATACGCCTCAATTCAATGTTGGTGATCTCGATATAACAATGAGTTAGGGGTCTAAATGCGAATAGTCTATGAAAAGTCAGGAACTCACGTACACAAAGATCAGTTAAAGGCTAGACTCGACTTTTACCCCGAAATTGGTGAGAAGTCTTATACTCAAAATTACGTCAATGTGCCTGTGATTCCAGAAAAGGGCTATCCCGGGAAAGTAGATAAAGATGGAAATCCAGCTAATCAAAAGGATTACGATACATGGCTGGCTGGCTTACCTCATATCTGGCAACTCAATCCGTGTCTTTCAGTCTTTGTGGCAGTTGACCAGAATATCACCAAACAGGTTCTAACCGAATTCTGCAACGATATTTATAAAGCTGACCAACTAGCTACGATAGACGATATCATGTCTCGAACTGGCTTGCATGAATCCGCTCACCTTATCTCGCCTTACATGAACGGTAAAAACAAGTTCAGGTCACAACTATCCACAGCCAAAACACTATCCTTTGATACTCAAGCGAAAACCTCTATTGATAATATCCTTAAAGATTTTACAGTAGGCAAACTAGCAGACGGCAAGATAGAACAAATCCAGCCTCAGAGTATTGATGTAGGGCCGGGTGCGTTCGTATATGACGCTTCAGCTGGTTCCTCATCTCAATACACATGGACTGTTGCCGATAATCCGGCGAACGCAGATGGTACGTTGAATACTTGGGAACTGTACTTTTGGGATTTTAACGCAGCTAACGTCGTAGTTGCCACAAATGAAGAGGTTTCGGCAGATACATTTACTACACGTGATTATGAAACGATAGGGGCGGTTACGTGTGGTTCTAAGCAAGTATTTACGGGGCTATCAACATCGGTAGCGACAGGAGATTATGCAGGAGTCTGGTGGAGTAATGAGGCAGGAATTGCAATGGACTATACCACTGGCTATGCAGGTGTATGGATAGGGACGGACGTTCTTCCGCTAACTAATTCCTTGCAAGCTATCAGTACACCAAGTGAGGGAGGAGCATGGATTACTATCGCCATATATGCCACAGGAACAGAGGCGGGTGGGACTGTTCAAGCTCTCGCGGGTGTATGTGCTGGTGCTGGTGGAATGAGTGGTCTTCTTGCCAATAAATATAAAGTAACAGCCACTATGACAGGTGCGGGATCGGCTATTGGTCTTCTATCGGTTAAGCGAACTTTCTCAGGGGTTATGAACGGTTCTGGTACATTAGCTGGAAACTTAAAGAATAGAAGATCATTCAGTGGTGTATTTTCAGGGGTAGGACTTCTTTCAGCAGAACTCAAGCGAATAAGACAATTCACAGGAACTATGACAGCTAGCGGAGTTCTAGCTGGTATCTTGAATGTAGTTAGGGGATTGAAAGGATCAATCTCTGGTTCTGGTTCTATGATAGGTGCTTTGAGTGTTAAACGGAATCTCACAGCAATCTTTTCAGGTTCAGGTCAAATGGTAGGTGATCTTACATTAAAGACTAAGGTTATACTCTTGTCTGCTGTATTATCTGGCGTTGGATCATTTACTGGCATACTAACCAGAATACGGAATTTAACGGGTACTATGACGGGAACGGGAACATTATCAGCCAATCTTAGAGATGCCAGCGAATCAGGTTCGTTTGGATCAGGCATACTTTGGTGGTTTTACAAAAGAATCCATAGGCGGTGAAAAATGGGGAATAGTTTATACTCAATACGTCAAGCAGTTGGTCGAATGATGGGGTCTGGAGATATCATCATAGTGACAGGTACTCCAGCGGCTACATTCTCGACCAGTGGCTTTACCTGTGGCACTCTAGCCTTAGAGGATAGCGATTATTATAACGACTGGTGGTTAAGGTTCTATCTGGGAACTCACAAGGACACTACCAGACGGGTGACGGCCTTCACCACGACAACAGGGGCGGTTGTCTTCTCTCCCGTGGTCACAGGGGCGGTAGATGCTACTGACCTCTTTGAACTTCATCGAGACTTTTCACCTGAAGAAATTAACAATGCAATCAATCTGGCTATTCAGATGATAGAGACTGAATATCTGGAAGAGAAGTCGGATGCTACTCTGGCCGTAATTGCCAATACCTACGAATATGCCGTACCGACTGGGTTTGCCTGGATTGATGAAATCTATCAGGAACAATCTAATGCCGATCTCTACTCTTCCAGTGACCTCATAGATAGACGGTTCTGGAAGATCATTGATAAGGCTGGCACAAAATATATCTGGTTTGAAAGTGCCTATATCACTGGCGTAGGCGATCCTTACTCTCAGACATTTGGACTCACCACAGGCCGGAATCTAAGACTGGTAGGGCAAGGCAAACCCTCTACTTTAACACTGGATGCCGAGACAACCAACGTGCCCATGGCCTATCTGGTTCAACAGACCAAGGCTCTCTTACATCAACAGAGAATTGATGAGGTATCAAGCAGTTCAGTTTCGGGACGGCAGGATTCTCAGATGCAGATTGCTCAAAGAATGGCTGATAGAGAAAGAGAAAAACTCTTTTCTACTCCAAGGGGGTGGAAAGTATGACGTCAATTATCTGGTTAATATTTTCCCATTATATAGGTGATATAGCCTTACAGAGTTCATGGCAAGCTGAAAATAAAAGTAAATACTGGTATGTAATGTTATCTCACTGTATGATTTGGACGGCTTGTGTTTGTATTGCCTTGCAGTATCTAGGTCTGTTTGAATACTGGAAAGTATTGTTTCTTGTTGTCGGTCATGGTTTGATGGACGAATGGAAATGCCATCAACCTCATGAACGTGAGCTAAAAGTACCTGATTATGCGCCTATTAACCAGTACAATACTTTTCATATAGTTAAAAAATCGAACTGGTGGATGATCTACCCGGATCAAGCATGGCATTTTATACAGTTACTTATTGTTTATTTCCTTTAAGGAGAAAGTATGACGAGCGTCTTTAAAAAGAAGGAAGTTTATCTTTTTTCTAACCATTATCCGATTATAGGTGATGTCCAGAATGCCTTGAGACAACCTTTTGCGAACAAAGTTGCCTACGGCGATTACACAAAGGATTCTGAAAAAGATAAGTCCTCAATTACATTCAGAGACAATGATGGTGGTATTGGAATTAAGGATATGATAGAAACCAAACACGCTAATCGTTGTTTCTGGTCAACCTGTGAACTGGGATTCCCGGGGCATCTTGTACCGGCGCCTTTGGCCGTTGATTGTAGCAATCCGGGTTCAACCAATCCGGCTGTAATGATTGAATTTAACAACACTGAATATGTGGCCTTTGGAACAGATGTTAGGTCTTGGACAGAAGCAACACCAGCTTGGTCTGCTTCTCTGAAAACTTTAGGCGCTGTACCTACGGATGCTGTAGTCCATAAATCAAAACTGTATATAGCATGCGGGGCTGACTTTGAACGCTTGACTGCTCCTACTACCTGGACTACTGGTACGGTCATAGCCAGTGGAGCAAAGAGTACGCTCTTCTTATTGAATTGGGATGAGAAACTATTAAGACTCACCACTACCGGACTTCTATCGTATTCAGTGGATGAAGGGGTGACATGGACTGATAACGCTCAATCTAACCTTGCCAGTGGTTGTTTTACATCTCTCTTCCTGGGTCGTAATACAGCAGATTACATTGTGCCTTTTCTGGGTACGACAACCGGACTTTATGAACTTGATTTTGACAGTGCGGAATGGCTAGATACCGGTTTGACCTTCCCTGAAAACTCTAACGCCTGCAAAGGTTCGGTTATGTGGCGGGATTTATCGACCTATATTCCAGTAGGTATGGGGCTATTCCAATATATCACCGCTTCCAATCCTACGATAATTAATCCAATGGGGCCGGATAGAGATTATGGAGTGCCACAGGAATATCGGGGTAATATTATCAAGATTTTGCCAGAACTCAACGGCCTGTATGTTTTAGCCAGTTCCGGTTCTGCTGTAACCCGAGATTTATACGCTGCCTGGGACTATTGGGATGGCGTTTTTTATGATGAGGACTATTACGGTATTCTACTGAAATGGTCTGGCAAGGGTTGGAGTGTAGTCAAAGCCTCAACCAATGCCGTCTCAGGTGCTACTGTGACTGGCAACATAGGTACGCCGGATGGTAATTACAGACTATGGTTCTCAATGGAAAGTAAGGTCTGGTATATACCCCTGCAATCAGTTCTGCAAAATCCTCTGGAGATACCTACCTATACGGCACAGGCTGAAGGAGAACATATTTGGGGTTGGTTTGACGCTGATAATGCCGTGGTAGATAAGGCGGGTATCAATGTCACGGCCTCGGTAGAACGTGCTTCCAGTACTGAATATGTCGAGATTTATTATGGTGTGGACTATGACGATAGCTGGATTAAATTGAGCAACACCACTTTTACCGATGGCAATATTGACGTTAGTGGTGAAACAAGTTTTACCTTTGCTTCCGGTGCGGGTATTCATTTCAAGGCGCTGCGCTTTAAGGCAGTTTTAAAGAGGGGAAGTACCACTACTCTTTACCCTGATTTAAGATGGCTTCGTCTGGACTATTTGAAAATACCGGATGCCTCTTACTTATATTCCTTTATTATTGATTGCTCTCACGATTACAGGCACAAGAGGGCTTCTACCCTGCTGGCTAACCTTAAGACCTCTGCGGATACTAAGACACTGGGAGATTTTATTTATCGAGATTTTGATGGCAGTGCCGATACTCATAAGGTCAAGATTTTATCCATGTCTGGCCCCGAAACCGGTGGGAAACTTAAAGAAGGGCAATTTCGGATTTCATTATTGGAAGTTTAAGGGAGGTTTAATATGACATTTCCGTTAATTGGGTATGTGAAGGACGCGGCGGGTGCAGTCAAGGTAGGGCTTGCGGTTAATCTTTACAATACTACTGACCTGACTACCTCACTGGCTAATACTACGACCAGTGCAGCGGGTATGTGGACATTTACAGAGCTTGATCCGGCTATAGTCTACGCTGTAAAGATCACTGATGGTACTAAGAATCTCTGGCTGGATGCTAGAACTAAAGTCCAGTTTGCAGGGTTTGAAGTACCTCTGGCTGGCTGTCCTTCAGGTCTTAAAACCGTGATGCTTAATTTCGTGATAGACGGCGGGGGAGTGGCGATCACTACTGGCGTCAAGGGGGATATCCAGATACCTTTCGGATGCACTATTAAACGAGTGACTACCCTAGCCGATCAAGCTGGTTCTATAGTCGTTGATATCTGGAAAGACACCTACGGAAACTTCCCTCCCACGGATGCGGATTCAATCACATCTGCCACGCCTCCAACTCTTGCTACGGCTGCGAAAGGCACTGACGCTACTTTGACTGACTGGACAGTAGCGGTCACGGCCTTGGATATCCTGCGTTTTAATGTTGACTCATGCACGACTATTACTCGATGCACAGTCGCTATCGAATTGGAGAAATCGTAATGCCAAGATTTGAATATTACAATACTGGGGACGATAATAGTTCTTCTTTTTATGATGTTGCTTGGCAATCACAAACATTTACTACAACAAGTGCGCATAAAATAACCAGTGTTAAATTAAAACTTTATAGAGTGGGTACACCAGGAACGATAACAGTAAGTATCAAAGCTGTTGATGTTAATTTTAAACCCACAGGTGATGATTTATGTTCAGGTACGACTAATGGAGATACCCTTACAACCGATTCAGGCGGTGAATGGATTGAGATAACTCTTGGAGATGGATATATTCTTACTACTGGAACTCAATATGCAATAGTAGTTAGAGCCTTAAGTGGTGATGTTTATAATAAAGTTGTTTGGAGAATGGACGCGGAATCTCCAACTCCACCTACATACGAAGGTGGAGGAGGTTTGCAAAGCACCAATTCTGGTAGCACGTGGGGTATTGCCCCAATAGATATGATGTTTGAAACTTGGGGTTTTCTACTACCTTCTTCTCAAGTGGTAATTGTGGGGTAAAGATATGGCTTTAATAGATCAACTGGAAAGAAGAATCAAAAAACTAGAGGCAAGGGTTACAGCATTAGAAGTACCGAGTCCTCAGTTTGACGGTGGAGACGCGGCTACTGCAACATGGACGGCTATCTATGACGGTGGAGACGCGGCTACGACAAGTTTTGAGGCAATATATGATGGAGGGACAGCTTAAATGGCAGTAAAAATACAGATTAGAAGGGATAGTGCGGCTGATTGGACTTCTAATAATCCTACCCTATCTGAAGGTGAAATAGGATGGGAATCTGATACAGGCAAGTTAAAGATAGGTGATGGCGCAACGGCCTGGGTTTCTCTAACTTATCATACAGTACTCGCTTCTGATCCCGTTTGGGCTGCTAAAGGTGACTTAATAGTAGCCAGTGGCAATAATGCGGCTGCCGTTCTACCTATTGGTACGGATAACTATGTACTGAGGGTCGCTACAGACACGCCAGCATGGGAAGCGGAGTTTGATGCTACCGACCCATCTACACAAGCTTTTGGAGATGCTGCTGCCGTTGGTTCTGCTGCTGTTTCAGCTAGACGAGATCATAAACATTCAATGATGGCCGATCCAGTCACAGGGCATAAAGATTTGACAACTGGAGTTCATGGAGTTGGAGCTGGTACTATCGCAAAAACAGCCGATATAACGGCCACCAAACTTGATGATTTTGCGACACCTGATGCCAATACTAATCTAAATGCGAACACTACTAATCATGGGCTTTTGCTTCAAGCAACGGCTCCTGCTGCGGGTCTAACTAATGTGGTTGCTATCGAAAACGGAGAAACTGTCTACAAGAACAAAGCGCTATTCGATACGACTCATCCTTCGGCTCTTGGTACTGCTGCCGAGGGTACTGGCACAACGGCTGCTCGTATTGACCATGTCCATGCTAACCCTGCCATTGATACACTAGCAGCAGCTACGGACATAACGACTCTGGACACCTCTACTACGGCTCACGGACTAGCTCCAAAGGCTGTAGCCCCAGCAGCAGGATATTATAATTATGTTGGCATAACAAATGGTGAAACCGCTTACACAAACAAAGCACTATCTACTGCTCCTATCATGGTAGCCGCTTCGGATGCAACCGACAGAGAAAAGACAATGGCTGGGCTTTCAGGTGGGTACGTATGTGATGGTACTAATGACCATACCGATATCAATGCCGCCATAACGGCTGTGAGTGCTGTGGGTGGTGGCAAGGTTATTTTGTCCTCTGGAGAATTTAAAACTGGTGCCACGATAGCCATGCTTGATGGTGTCGAACTACAAATGAACGGCTCTATTATTCTCCCTCAAGCTGAAACCTTTGCTGCCATAACCATAGCCGATAAAATCTATTGGAAAATCACAGGCTCTAACTGGTGGATTAGCTATGAGGATGCTTTGAGTATTGAAAGATGGACAGCACAACAAGGCTCAACTAATGCCGCCGCTATCGGTATAACGATAACAGGGGCTTCAAATTGCGCCTATGGCACGATTGAGGGACCAGGCTTTATCATGTATGCCAACATCGGTATTAAGGCACAAAACGCTAATTGTTGGGCTTACACGGTTAGCAACATCGTCACTCGATACACAGGAGCGAACGGTATTTATCTCGGTGGTGGACTTAATGTAACCTTTAGAAATATTGAGTTACTAGATGCTTATGCCGCTTCCTTCTATGCTTACGGGTGTTCTAGTCTTGGAGTCTTTGGTGGTGGATGTGAAGCTACTCAAACAGGTGGAGTTACACTCGATACCTGTAAAGACTTTAACTTTATGAACTTCGATATTGAGAACACCCATCCTGGAGAATATTCTGGTGCGTTAGATGTAAGCAACTGCAAAGGTCGTATGCAATCCTGTTACTGGTACGGTAATACGATTGGGGCTGATTATGGGGCAATCATTTATCTGCACGATGCCTCCCTTGTAACCTTTGATAATTGCCACAATGAGGGTGATACAGGGGCTAACGCTAATCGCAACACTTTCTATGTCAAGGGTGATGGCTCTAGGGCTATCTGTGCCCCTAACTGTTCGTTTACAGCTACATCATCCGGTACATTACTTGGTCAAACTTATACCCTTGATACTTCGGGAACGATGGTCTATCCAGAGGGAATTTCAGGATATGTTGCCCCTGGTGAAAAAAGATGTGTCTACGTTAATCTAACCGCTGGTAACGTCAACGCCTACGCTTTTAACTGGCAGAATCCAGAGAACAGGAAAATTATCGTTAAAAGAGTGGTAGTTTATCTTTCTGCGGCTGGTGGTACTGCCAATTCAGTCTTAGATATTGGAGTAATTAATGCAACTGCCACTCATTCAGATACTATCATTGACGGGTTAGCACTTAATACAACGGGTGTTTTTGATTCCTCCAACTCAACTGATAAAGGTACTAATGGCATGGTTAGGGCTTTGTTAGTAGATGAGAATGGTGGAACTAATGATTGGATAACTGGTCAGATATTAGTTGCTAATGCCGCGAGTTTGGCGGGTAAAGTAATGATTGAATATATGGGGGCATAGTCCCCTTAATAGGTGTAATGGGAATCATACGGACAGCTTAAATAATTGATATGGAGGGACTGATTTATGGAACTTGAAGCTTTATCCAGTCTGGCAGGTGGGTCAACAGTAGCGGTACTCGCAATTATTATTTTCTTTTTCTATAGACAGGACAAGAAAGAGGAAGCGGAGAAACTCAGACAGGATAAAGAAGAGGAGATAGCCCGCTGGCAACAACAGATCGATAGCTACGACAATATAGCTAAAGAGCTTCTGGATTGCCGGAAAGTCGATGCTGTAAGTAGAGATGAATTAGCCAAGAATTTAGGCCAACTTGCTGAATCAATTAGGAGTTGCGGATTAAAAACCTTTAAGGGGGGATAATATGCAGATTTCTTATAAGCAAATTCAGGTAGGTACTCAGGTCGTCTTTTCTGGAGACGGCCTTCTTTTTAAGGTCCTTTCAACTGCTTTAGGTTGGGTTGATAAAGACTATCGTAGACTATCTCCTAGACCTTGGCACGTGGGCTTTGTCTCTCGTTGGCATCCGACACTAGGTTGGATGATCTGTGAGGCCACTGGCAAGGGTGTGCAGGAAAATCCACTGGCTATCTATGACCCACGTTACTACGGACTCTACAAGTGGTTTGAGAAGCCATTGAATCAGGATAGTATTAGTATATTCTTACAGCAATATCTTGGTTTGCCTTATGACGGTTTCTGGGGTTATATCTGGATAACGATTGCAACCCTTTTTAATAAAATCTTCCACAAGAATATTGGAGTTTGGAAAGATGACAGACTCCTTTGCTGGGAACTATTCGAAGAATTCGATGAGTTCATGGAAAAACCGATCTGTAAATTCAATCAAACGTCAACCATTTCTGATATTATGAAGGCTTTAAATGGGCGATAGTTCTATCTCCATTTATTTATCCTTTAGATATTTAGACTCAAAATATTTGATAGTACTCTCAACTGTTGTTTCATCAAGATTATATTTTATTTCTGTATATTTATCCCTAAAATTAGGGACAGATAGATTGCAAAAATCAAATAAAACAGCAATCAATTCTCTAGCAACCTTTTCCTTTTCCTGTTCGATTAATCTTTCAGATGCTTTTATGCCAATAACTCCCAGTTTGGTTATATCAGAATAAGCTAATTCATAAGCCTCAAGTTTAGCCTGTTCGATGAGGGGTTGAATGATGGAATTGCAAATATCTTCAGCACAAGTGCCAACACTCATATATTTAAAGTCGTTCCAATCTAATATTTTGTGCGCGATCTGCTCCCTCAGTTTATCTTGTTCAGTCATGATTAACCTCCTCCTATTCTTTTAACCCAACCTTGAGAGGACTATAAACGTCCCCTTTTATGACTTTTTATCTGACCAATCAGGTATTATTCTGTTATGAGAACTTATTAAATGTTCAGCTTGAATACGTCTGCCTTCTTTTTCAGCGTATGGATCATCACACCTGTCTGCTACCATGCAATCAATACACTGGTGGGTTGTC
>Ga0172381_10000850_pt1 | contig 38073 bp, 39 predicted proteins | sample Leawel6488metaG_FD_119754 | JGI IMG/M metagenome (GOLD analysis project Ga0172381, IMG submission 119754) | Leachate microbial communities from a municipal landfill in Southern Ontario, Canada - Leachate well 64-88 metaG | ecosystem: Engineered > Solid waste > Landfill > Unclassified | place... | reverse complement strand
TAAACATAAAATTAATATTATTTTTTAGCGAAATAAACTGCTAGCTCCGCCAAACGATTTGAATAGCCCCATTCATTATCATACCAAGCAGTCACCTTCAACAAATCACCATCAACCACCTTAGTCATTGGTAAATCAACAATAGCACTATAAGAATTACCAATAATATCAGTAGAAACTAAAGGTTCTTCGCTGGCAGAGATAATGCCAGCATATCGCTTCATCTTGGCCACTTTTTTGAAAACTTCATTAACTTTCTCTACACTCACCTTTTTCTTGGTCACGAAAACAATATCACATAAGGAACCAACCGGAGTTGGAACTCGAACTGCCAAACCATCAAACTTATCTTTCAAAGACGGAATTGTTTCCGTAACTGATAAAGCAGCACCGGTAGTGGTTGGGACCATATTTAAAGCTGCCGCTCGAGCTCGTCTCAAATCTTTATGAGGTCCATCAACTAAATTCTGATCAGCGGTATAGGAATGGATGGTGGTCATAATTGCTTTTTTGATCCCAAAATATTGACGCACAATATCAGAAACCGGAGCTAAACAATTAGTAGTACAAGAAGCACAGGAAAGCATTCTATCAGATTTAGTAATTTTATCTTCATTAACACTGATAACAATTGTCTTGACCTTGTCCTCTTTGCCCTTGGCCGGAGCGGAGAGAATAACTTTCTTGGCGCCAGCCTCTAAATGGCAAGATAGTCCTTCCTTATTAGTAAAACGACCAGTGCATTCCAAAACAACATCAACATCTAATTTTTTCCAAGGTAAAAGAGCTGGGTCTTTTTCTGCTAGAACCGGAATTTTTTGACCCTTGATAATTAAATGCTTAGCGTCAAAATCAACCTTAGTATCATAAATACCATAACAAGAATCATATTTTAATAAATGCGCCAAAGTCTTAGTGTCAGTTAAATCATTAACAGCGACCACCTGAACATCTTTATGTTTCTCTAAGACAATTTTTAAAGTGGCTCGACCAATTCGACCCAAGCCATTAATTGCTAGCTTAATCATAGTTTTAAGTCTAAATAATAAATAATTTATGCTTTAATTATAGCACAAAAACAATAAAAGAGGCAAAACAAAAAATACCCCCGAGCAGGAGTATTTTTATCTCTGAAAAATATTAGAATAATTATTTTTTCTTATTATGTCGATTGAGATCAACCTCAACGACGACATACCCCTCACCTTTTTCTCCTGGAAACTTAACATCAACTGATTGTTTTAGAACATGATGCCCTAAAACCTCACCTCTTTGACCATCAACATTAACTTTGGCCCCAATTGGCGGTAATTTTTTAGCTAACTCTTGATAACCATCATACTCATAAGACAAACAACACATCAGACGGCCACACATCCCGGAAATACGATCACTACCTCGATGAACCACCTGTTGAGCTTCAGCCATTTCTGAAGTAATAGAAGAAAAATCTTTAATAAACTTCTTACAACAAAGATCCCGACCACAATGGCCACAATCCCCATTAACCCGAGCTTCATCTCGAGCTCCAATTTGAGTCAAGCGAATACTAGTATTGAAGTGGGTAGTTAAATCTTTAACTAATTGGCGAAAATCGACCCGACCCTCAGCGGCAAAAGCAAAATTCAGACGAGAACCATTCAAAGCGAAGTGAGTATCTACCAACTTCATTGGCAAATTATATTTTTCTGCTAGTTCTTGGCAATAGACCAGGGCTTCTTGCTTCTTCTTTTCAGAAACAACTTTATCCAAATCTTCTGTTGTAGCTAAGCGGACGACTGGCTTTAGCTCTTCAGTTTTTTCCTCTGGCTCCTTTAAAAATCCAACCACTTCACCAATTTCCAAACCTAAATCAGTATCAACAATTACTTGATCATTAATTTTTAGAGAAATATTTTCACTATTAATAAAATTGTATTTTTTATCCCAGGGAGAAAATTGAATTTGAACTATTTTCATAGGCGTAATAAGACAATTCCGCCATCGAGGCGGAATTGAAAAGAAAAAAAGTTATAAACTATAACGGATAAACTTGTCGATCTTGACACCACCTAAGATATCTTCGACCGTCTTTTTATCATCTTTAATAAATTCTTGCTTTAAGAGACAAACCTCAGAATAATATTTGTTAATCTTACCCTCGGCAATCTTCTCAATCATTTGTTCTGGCTTACCTTCCTTCAAAAGCTGTTCACGATATATTTCTTTTTCTTTGTTAATCTCTTCCATTGGAACTTCCTCTGGTAATAGGTAACGAGGATTAGAAGCTGCTACTTGCATCGCAATATCGCCAGCTAATTCGCTCTTACCAGCTTCTGACAAAGCTACTAAAACACCAATCCGACCACCTAAATGAGAATAACTAGCAACAGTAGCACCAGTTAAAATAGCAAAGTTCTTGATACTCAACTTTTCTCCAATAGTACCACTTAAGGCGTCTAAAGTATCTTTAACTGACAGACCATTAATTTGCAAAGCAAGCAAGGTCTCTAAATCAGTTGGTTTAGAATTTTTAATAAGGTCTAGGGTTGTTTGAGAGAATTCTTTAAATTTATCATTTCGAGAAACAAAATCAGTTTCAGAATTAACTTCTAAAATATAACCTTCATTTTTTTCATCGTTAACAGCAACTAAAACCAAACCTTCACTGGCCTCGCGGTCAGTTCTTTTGGTAGCTTTAGCAATTCCCTTCTTACGTAAAATTTCTACCGCCTTGTCCAAATCGCCACCAGACTCTTCTAGAGCCTTCTTGCAATCAACCATACCAGCACCAGTTTTTTCACGTAAAGCTTTAATTTGTTCCATATTATTTACAAAATTAAATAATTTAAATTTATCTTATTCTTTTTTGGCCTTTCGAGCCTCAACAATAGCATCAACTACCGCGGCCAAAAGCACTTTCACAGTTTTAGTAGAATCATCATTGGCTGGGATAGGATATTTTACCAAATCAGGATTGACATTAGTATCGACAATAGCAATGACCGGGACTTTCATGCTAAGAGCTTCTTCAATGGCTGTAGCCTCTTCCTTAATATCCCAGACGAATAAAGCGTCAGGGAGTTTATTCAGATTGACCAAACCACCTAATTTAGCTTCCATCTTTTTGAGCTCACGATCAATATTTAAACGTTCTTTTTTGTTATATTTATCTAATTTGCCCTCTTCCTTTTGAGTTAATAAATCTTGATACTTCTTAATAGATCGTTTAATAACTACAAAGTTAGTCAAATAACCGCCGGACCATTTTCCAACGATATAAGGCATTCCGGAAGCAATAGCCGCTTCCTGCATCGGTTTCTTAACTTGATTCTTGGTACCCACAAACAAGATTGATTTTTCCTCTTTAACTAATTTTTGCATATAAGTTAAAGCACTCTCTAAACATTCTTGAGTCTTATTCAAATCGATCACATAGACACCTTTTTTAGAACAAAAAATGAAAGGCTTCATTTTTGGGTGCCAACGATTAGTTCTGTGACCAAAATGGGCACCGGCTTTAAACAATTCCTCAATTTTAGGAATATTCATAGTTTTTTTTTCTTTAAACGTCTATTCCGCGGATCTAATTAATGATAATTAGACAAGAAAAATAAGCGGAATATGATGTTTTTTATTATAAATTATAAAATAGAGGTCTAAACCTCTAAGTCCTAGATTAGCTTATTTACCTAAAGATGTCAAATAATTTAACGATTGGTATAAATTTTTCAATATTGTAACTTTAGACAAATAAAAAAGGAAGGCTATTGCTAGACTTCCTTAAAATGATGACGATGCAACCGGTTAAGCCACCTTTAATACCTTAATTTGCTTAAGAATACCATCGGTATGGCTTTTGATGAAGTTACCGCACTGATAATCGTGAATCATCCACCAGCATGTCACTGGATTTTTCTGATCCTTCGATACATCGGGACGGAAAGATTTTTCCAAATTTGTTTTTTCGCTGAGCCAGTAAGCGGCTGTTTTTGTCCAAAGTCCGAACACGTTGCCCAAAAAAACTTTTTCATTGGTAACTTCTTCACCCTTATCAGTTCGATTAATGCCATATTTTGAGCGGCCAGCATTGTGGAAATGTTTCTGCAAAACTTCAAGTGCTTCAATTTTAGCAGTAAGCTTACCATCACTATTGTGGCTTTTGAGCTCAAAAATTTCCTGGCTAAAACCACCGGTATCCTGGATTGGAGAAATAACCTGGAAGAGCTTAACGATAGCTTCCACTTTATTTTCCATGGCTTCAATTTTATTAATTTCCACCTCTAAGCTTTGGAGCTGCGGTTGGATTTTTTCAATAGTTTTTTTTGAACTAAAGAACAGGCTGGTAAAAAAATTTACTTTTTTCATGATTCTGATTTTTTTATAGTTAGACAAATTTATTTTTCAAAAGACTAAGTTATTCTAATAAACAAATTGTATCATATTAATCGATACTTGTCAAGTTTGGCATAAAGTTTCCACTAATACCCGAAAAAAATTAGTATTTTAATAATTTAATAGCCCAATCATACAAAAAAACAAGGTTTTTGGCCTTGCTTCCAATAAAAAATAAATTTTTATTCTTTATTTAAACACTATTCTTTTCCCCTCAAAATAATATGGGGTATGATCGTTTGCCATATCGCTGGCAAATTGATTTTCAATTTCCTCGACTTCATCAAAAATATTAGAAAGCTCTTCATTTGAAGATAATTCTTCAACTGGGAACTTTTCTGAAGCTTCTTTCCATCTTTTTTGACCATCTTCTTCACCGAGAAAATTGCGACTTTTGAACTCAGAGTTAATATCCATTATTACTACTTCATTTAACTCATGGTCAATTATACATCTTACTAAAAAATTACTTATAGAAACCCTGATTGCTTCCATGACTTGTATATTTTGTGATTAATAAAAAAGGACGATTATTATAGCTTAATAATATCACAATACTATAGATTTGTCAAGATGTTTCTAGCTTTGCTGGTAAAAAGCCCTGGTTAAATTATTATACTCCTGAACGGTGGCGTTATAAATATCCACTTTTAGCTGGTAATTAGCCGCTTTTTCATTATAACTATTAGCCGCCGTATTATATTGAGGAGTTAATTGGTTATAACCGCTGATATTACCGCTAGCCTTATAATTACTCAGAGTTAATAGCATAGCGTCTAAAACCTCCCGCTCACTCGCTAACTCCAAAGAAATAGCGCCTAAATCAGCTTCCGAGGTTCTAATAGTTTGCGCCAATTTCTTAATCAAGTCCACTTTAGCCATTGTTTGAACAATTCCAGAATAGACATTAGCCGAGCTCTTCTGATAAATCTCTAGGGTTCCCAAGTGATCGTCGCTAAAAATATTATCAAATTGACCAGAGTTTTCAGCTTGACCAGACTTCAGGGTGTTGGGAATAACCCCGATCGGAAAGAAATTGGTAGTTTCCATAAAACAATAACCAGAACCACCAGTAGATTTATCCTTGGGACAAGCAACGCCAGTAGCCGAGTGCTTACTATCAGGATAATCTAAGATAGCGGCGCCATATCCTAATTGCCGCAAAATAGCGACCGCCAAAAAACTTTTATCCGAGCAAACTCCTAAATTTCGATAAAGGGTTTCATAAATATAATTTGGTTGATTATCATTATTGAGCTTACTAGTGTCATAAGGAATATATTGTACAAAGGCCATAATAAATTCTACAAATCGATCACCGGTAATCTCATTATCCTGGGCGATCTTCTTTAAATCCTCAATAACCAAATCCAAAGTATTGTCGCCACTTCGAGAAGCTAAAAACATAGCATAGAAACTATCGCGTAAATTAGCCGGAGCGTTATTCTGCTGATAGGTTAAAACTCGAGGCATGGCACTATATCGCTCATATAAAGCCTTGCTAAAAATTCGATTTAGATAATAATCCTTGCCATCATATTTCCAAGAAAATTTAACAGCCCTCTGATCTGGACCTAATTGACTAACTGGAATTGGAGAAACATTAGAGGCGGAATCTAAATATCCTAAAACAATTGTATTTAAATCACTATTAGTTATTCCCTCGCCCAAACTACGGATTACCTGAAAGGCATCAAATGGACGACCTAAATAATTTAAGCGACCATTTAACGGATTAACATAATAGGCCTGCCCTTTATCTTGAACGCGCAAGATGATTCGACCCATAATATTTTTAGGTGGTCGAATAGCAGCGGCAAAAAAATCTTTTTCTGAGATGCCCAACCCCAACTTTCTCATGATGTTAAAAGCATCTTCCGGGCGTCCTAAATAATAACGTTTAGCATCAACTGGATAAACATACCAAGCCTGCCCCTTATCCTGAACTTGCAAAAAAATTCGACCAGACAAACTAGCCGCTTGAACCGGACGGGAAAAAAACAAACAACCAAGACTACAAACGATTAAAAATGATATATAGATTTTTTTCATAATTACAATGATAAGGCTTTTTTAATATCTGCTAAACTTTCTACCTGGACCATTTCAGCTCGCATCTTTCTGGCTCCCGGCAAACCGTTAACATACCAACATAAATGCTTCCGCATTTCCAGTATACCAGATTGACCCTTTTGTTTAAACATCAACTGGGAATGTCTAAATGCTAAACGGGCTATTTGATCAAAACTAATTTTAAATTGTGGATCTTCCAATTCTTTAAAAATCCAAGGATGCCCTAAGGCTCCCCGACCAATGCCGACACCGCCTGCTCCAGTCTCTGACAAAACCGATAACATATCAGATCGGTTATTAATACCGCCATTGGCTAAAATAATACCGGAAAAATAATTTCGAGCTTCTTTAATCGCCACCAAATCTATCGGGCCATTAAACCCTTGTTGCAAAGTCCGACCATGAATCATTATAGTGGCAATTTTTAAATCAGAAATATTTTTTAAAAAATCTTTTAATTTTACCCGACCAGATTGAGTCCTAACTTTTATCGACACTGGCAATTTAGTATTTGAGAGTACGGCCTCAATTACTGCTCGTGATTTTTCTAGATTAGCCATCAGAGCCGACCCAGCACCTTGCTTGGTAACTTTCCTAACCGGACAACCAAAATTGATATCAATACCATCGGGCTTAATCTTTTGAGAAATTATTTTGGTGGCTACCGCGAAATGCTCCGGATTAGAACCAAAAAGTTGGACGACATAAGGCCTTTCAGTCTTAGTAAATTTAAGCAACTTTAAAGTTTCTTGGGGATTGTAAAATAAGGCGGTAGCACTGGCCATCTCACTATATAAAACAGCGGCACCATATTTCTTAACTAAAATTCGGAAAGGACTATCAGTCAATCCAGCCAAGGGCGCCATAGCTAAAATTGGTTTTTTTAATTTCGACCAAAAATTGGAAGCCATATATTATTTTTTCATCAAGACAAAGCCACCAGCTCCATCCTTTAACAAATAACCTTGGTCTTCAATTATCTGACGCAATTCATCTGATCTCGACCAATCCTTGCTAGCCCGAGCCTCTTCGCGCTCTTGAGCCAAGGCCATGATTTCAGCCGGAATTTTCTCGACCAAATCTAAACCTAAAACTAAATCAAAATCTAAAATAGTCGCCAATTTGTCCGAGACTCCGAGCTCTGACTTTAGCATTTCTGAAACTACGGCTAAGGCTTGGGGCAAATTTAAATCATCATTAATAGCATCCAAAAATCGATACTTATATTCCTTACTAATTTCGCCGACCTCAGAACCCAAATCACTGACCTGATGGCGCAAATGATTCAAGCTATTCTCAGAGTTTTTTATAATCTCCTCGCTATACTCCATTGGCTTACGATAGCCAACGCTCAACATTGCATAACGATAAGCTAAAGGGTTAATCCCTTTTTGAATAAAAGCATTATCAAGAGTTAAAAAATTATCATCACTCTTGGCCATTTTCCTACCGCCGGCAATATTTAAGAAAGCTCCATGTAACCAATAATTAAAGAACTTCTTTCCGGTCGCTGCCTCGCTTTGAGCTATTTCATTGGTATGATGAACATTGATATGATCAATTCCACCACAATGAATATCTAAATTTTTTCCGAGATATTTTAAACTCATCGCCGAACATTCAATATGCCAACCAGGAAAACCAATCCCCCAAGGAGATTCCCATTCCATCTGACGTTTCTGATCAACCGGCGAAAATTTCCACAAAGCAAAATCGGTTGCATTTCTTTTGGCCTCGTTTTTTTCTATTCGAGCCCCCTCTTTCAATTCATCTAAATTTAAATGACTGAGCTTATTATAATCAGGAAGCTTAGCAGTATCAAAATAAACTCCATCGGGAGTAATATAAGTATAATTTTTAGATTCTAGAATCTTAATCAACTCAATTTGTTCCGGAATATTATCAGTCGCCTGACACCAAATAATTGGCTCAATAATATTTAAAGCAAGTAAATCTTTTTTAAAGGCTGTAGTATAAAACTCCGCCACTTCCCAGGCACTTCGGCCTTCTCGCTTGGAGCCCTCTTCCATTTTATCCTCTCCACCATCAGCATCACCCACCAAATGACCAACATCGGTAATATTCATAACATGCCGCACATTATAACCGTTGTAAGTTAAGACCCTCTTCAAGATATCTTCAAAAAGATAAGTTCTGAGATTACCAATATGAGCAAAATTATAGACTGTTGGACCACAAGTATAGAGACCAACTAAATCATTATCAATTGGAGTAAATTTTTCTAAACTGCGACTTAAGGTATTGTACAAAAATAATTCGGACATAGTTATTGTTTTTTATTCTTTTGATAAATATCTTTCATTTTTTGAAGTGACTTTTGAAAATTTAATAAGTTAAGACTCAGGTTATTCTTTCCAATCTTAATCTTTAATTCTTTCCCCTCATCAGTCTGCCCCCAATCGCATTCACCGAAGACGTCTTTAAGATCTTCTTTTTCTAATAATAATTTAGTTTGAACATCAAAAAGATTTTCTTTAACATCAAGATGCTCTTTATAAAGAGTTGCTAATTGGCTTTCAAATGAATTCAAGATACGCTTAACGATATCACTTTCCACATCAGAAGTTCCTTTTTGTTCTAAGGCTGGCATTAATTTTTTGAGATCTTCGTCGTCTAGTGACATATAGAAGGCCGGGACATTTCTAATTAACTTCTTCTGTAATTCACCATGCTTAAAAGTAGCGCCATATTTAACTAGAGCTCCATTATGCCCGATAATATCATAAATCTTCTGACCCTTATGACGATAGCTAAACTCATCATTAGCTCCCATCTCATCCACACCGCAAATTGGAGATCCAGTTTCTAAATTAACAATCAACATATCAACACCATGACGATAATCGTCATAAGGTGCGGTCCGGGCAACGATAAAATCATCACCAAAGAATTTATAAAACAATAAGGTCAGAGCTTTTTCCGTCATTATTCCGCGAGCGCCTTCGCGCATCTTTGTCCACTCTTCTTTGTTCATTTTCTTCTTAGCCGCGAACTCAGCCTCTTTATCTTCCACAAATCTCTCATCAACATCTTTGTCTGAAAATTTATACTCCCGACTATCAATTGAAGCATCGGGTTTTAAAAAATAACCAAAACGTTCATTGGTCTTGTCAGACATTTCCCTTAAAGCTAAATTCAATGACTCATTAGAAGTCTCTTTCTCAAATGAGTCAGGAACATTTAGCTTAGGCTTTTTTTTAAATTGTTCTAAATCGATCTGGCCAACTATTTTTATTCCCATATTATTAAATTATTTTTTATTTAAAAATTGTTTTCTTTTATTTTCCGGAAATTTCTCAATCGCATAACGCAACATTGTCCGAGGCATTAACTTATAGTATTTATATAAAAATTCCAACTCTAATTTCAGGTTCTTTTTTCCCACCTCTCGGAGCATCCAACCCACTGCCTTCTGAATCAAATCATGCTGGTCACTTAATAAAACTTGAGCAATATTTAAAGTGTCCTCAAATTGATTTTGTTTGATAAAAGCTAAGGTGGAAATAATAGCAATCCGCCGCTGCCATAAGTTTTTAGAAACAGCCAATTTATAAAGTGGTTTTCGATCAAAATCTAATAAATAAGCCCCTAAAATCTTGGGGGCAGAAAGATCAACCAAATCCCAATTGTTTATATTATTGGTGTTTTTTAAGTAAAAGTCAACCAACTTCTTTCTATCTTTTAAATCAGACCGCTCATACTTAAAAACTAAAATTAGAAGAGCAGTTAGGCGAAACTCATGGATTTTGGAATTTAACAAAATTTGCAATTCATTTAAAGAAACATCAATATTATTTCTAGCTATTTCTCTCTGCCGAGGCACCATTATTCCTAAAAAAATATCACCCGCACCATATTCTCCCGGAGCAGTCTTAAAAAAAGAAGACAAAATAACAGCCTTCTCCGGATTAGCACTAGCCTTTAACTCTTGAGCAATTTTAAGTTTAACCATATAACCTATCTTTTTAAATTAATATCAAAGGCGCCTTCTCCGCCCTCATTAATTTTAGCAAAATTGAATTGATATCCTCTATCTCGTAAAAAATTGTATACAAAATCATTCAAAACTCCACGGCCATCAATAGAATGAATTCCCTTACCGGTTATAACTCTGACTAACTGATAACCACGACGCGAAGCTTCAGCTAAAAAACTAATTACCGCCTCTTCTGCCTCAATTTTGTAAAAACCATGCAAGTCCAAAACATCATCTACTATTTTCCGATATTTATTTCTTTTTGGTAAACGAATTTTAGAGCCTTTCATACTAACGAGAAGCAATACTCTGCTTTAAAGCTTCGGCCTCAAATCTAGTCATATAAAAAGAAAAAGCTGGGCGATTATTACTACTACCAGAATTAACATTTAATTGTTCCGGTGATGAACTCCAAATATTAACTACGGCCAAAGCAAAGATTTGCAAGAAAGGATCGTATCTAACATCAAGGCTCTGAATAGATCTAAAAGCGATAGTCTTGATATTCTTAACAATAATTCCAGATCTAACGGTAAAACTATCAACTCCAATTTCTAGAGTAAAATAATAATATTCCAAATAGGCAACAAAAAAGATAATCGCCCCTAGAATAAATAAAATAAGGGCTAACGACATGGTCAATTTCAAATCCTGACTCAAAAACCAAGTTGGCAAGATACCAACTAACCAAACAATAATTATTCTAATTAAATGGAAGGCTAATACTGATTTAGGTAGTTTATAAGATTTAATAATGTCAGACATATTTTTAAAATAAGCTAGTTTGAATTTTATTAACACTGCTGGCAGAGGCAACATAATTACAATAATCACAATCTGTCCCGGGATTAGGAATATTATCCGACAACAAACAATCCTTGGCCTGAGTAATAGTCTTTTCGATCCAACTATCGCTTCCCGAATAAGGGATAAGTTTAATATCAAATTCTAATTTAGCGTCAAAAGCTTCTCGATCAGTCTTGCCGTTACAATAAACAAAATAACCAGTATCAGAAACGACGAAACCGTTTTGACGTAATAGCCATTGATAAACTTCCATTTGGCGCTTATAAGCAATCTGCCAATCAGCGTCGATATTAACCTCGCTCTCTTTACTAGTCGACTTATAATCCACTACATACAAAATATTTTTTTCATCAACCCAGACATCATCCACGGCGCCAAAAATTAATAAATTAGTGGGTTGATGATGATATCTAACTCCAGTAAAATTAGTCCGCCATTCATTCATGGCTGGATGACTAAAAGGAATAAGATCTAAACCATAAGACGCCAACAACGGGTGTTTGGAATTTTGGGCACGATGAATATCAAATTCTTTTTTAAGAAGCGTATCAACGGCAGTATTTAAATTAAAAGGAAATCCTGGTGGCTGAGATATTCCCAAACGACGATCCAAATAGAAACAACGCGGACAATTTAAAAACAGATCGATCTTCGAACGACTCAACTTAAAAGGAGTTTGACTATGGGGATCAAATAAGTTCTTAGTTTTGTTGGCGCTATAATAAATCGACATAGTGATTAATCTTTCAACATTAAATTAGTTAACCAAGATACGAGCCACAAAAATAAAGATAGAAAGAAGGCTGGCCAAAAACCAATTACCGCAAAACCCTTCACAAAACTAGCCACAAAAAGCACTAGCAAGGAATTAATAACTAAAGTAAAAAGACCCAAGGTCAAAATATTAATAGGCAAAGTTAATATCACTAGAATCGGACGAAGAATAGCATTAACCAGACCCAAAATAATTGCAGCGATAATAGCAGTGTAGAAATTAGCCACATCCACCCCAGCGATTAGATAAGGAGAAACTAAAAGAGCGATAACATTTAATAATAAACGAATAAGTAATTTCATATTTTTAATTAATTAAATAAATAAAGTCTATAACTCATAAATCATACCATACTCCGGTACAATTGATTTTGCCCCCAATTCTTTAACAATTCTCTCTGCTAAAATATCACTGGACTTTTCCTCGCCGTGACTGACAAAAATAGTTGTTGGTTTTGGATTACTAATGCGGCCAAGCCATTCCATAATCCGAGGAGCGTCAGCATGAGAAGAAAAAGAATTAATGACCGAAACCTTGGCTAGAACATCTACCGGTTGATCATCAATAAAAACACGACGATCGCCTTGAAAAATTTTTCGCCCCAAAGAACCCTGAGCCTGATAGGCCACAAAGAGCAAATGATTTAACTTGTTATCTAAATTCAACTTTAAATGAAAAGGGATTCTTCCACCAACACACATTCCAGATGAAGCTAAAATTACTTTAGGTGGTTGAGTAACATTAATCTTCTTTGATTCCTCCTTGGTTAAAGTAAATTTTAACCCCGGGAAATCAAAAATATCATCACCGGACCTAACGAGATTCCAAGACTCTCGATTATATAAATCTTCATAACGACGATAAATTTCTACCGCCTTAATCGCCAGTGGACTGTCTAAAAAAACCGGAACTCGTGGAATTTTTCTATTCTCCATTAAGTAATTTAATTCAAATAAAATTTCTTGAGTTTTTTCGATCACAAAAACCGGAATCATTAATACGCCTCCCAATCCGACAGTTTCTGTAATAGCTCGACGCAACTTATCAACCCCTTCTTCCTTAGTCTCATGAACTCCGCTAGCATAAGTCGATTCAGTGATGACAAAATCGGCTCCGTCAGCAAACTCTAAATTACGAATAATCGGCGAAGGTGAGTTCCCTAAATCACCGGAAAAAATAATCTTCTTCTCTCTGCCCTCATCAGTAATATATAATTCCACAAAAGCCGAACCTAAAATATGACCGGCATCACGGAACTTTAGTTTGATTTGATCATCAATAACACTCATATGATCATAAAGCAAAATTTCAAAATGATTCATGAGACCATCAACGTCCTCTTCAGTATATAAAGCCTCACGCCCCAAAACCATAGCCTCATGAGCAATAATTCGTGCCGCGTCAAGCAACATAATTTCAACTAAATCACGAGTCGGCTCCGTACAAAAAACCTTCCCCCGAAAACCATCCTTATAAAGTTTCGGCAAACGACCACAATGGTCAACATGGGCATGGGTCAAAAAAACATATTCGATTTCAGCTGGATCAAAGTGAAAATCTTCCAAATTTCTTTCCGCCGAAAAACGTTCTCCCTGAAAAATGCCACAATCTACCAAGAACTTTTTTCCTTCGTGCTCCAATAAATTACAAGAACCTGTCACCTCGCGACAAGCACCATGAAATGATAATTTAATCATAATAATTTAACGTAATTAATAAAATAATTTTGAGCGATATAAATTAAAAAAATAACATAAGCCCAATCTAAATAAAGACGTTTTAATAAATTTAAAATATATAAGATTAAAACAAAAGGATAAAGTAAAATAACTAACGGATTTTTCCAAAAGTTTCGATTAGCCATCATTAACAAAGAATTAGCGTCACCATTTGAAGGAATGGCTTGAAGGGCGATAACCACTCCCAAATACATAAACAATAGGTCCCACAAATTATAAATTGGCCTAACCTGAACAAACAAGAACATGGCTAAATAGGAATTGACTATTAAAGGACCAAAAGAAATAAGCCAACTGCTAATAAAGCCCCGAGGCTCATCATGAACCACATAACCAGCAACCTTTTGAAAACGAAACAAATTTATCTTATGAATCTTCACTCCACCCAAAACACAAAAAAGAGCATGAGATAATTCATGAACAACAATCCCTGGAGCCGTCAAAAGGGCATAAAAATAATAGAGTTTCATGAATTAATTATATCACAGAAAGAAGTCTAAACAAACATTGACAAACAAGACTAATTATTATAACATAACACCAACTTTAAAAACCCGAAGAATGATAGATAAAAAAATAAAGGTGTTTGAGAGGATTTATGTCCCCCCTTACAACAAGGACAAAGACAAAATCAAAAAGTTGGTCAAAGAAGCCCTGAATAATGGGTTTGATTGTCCAGGATGCCTCGGAAAAACTCAAAACGACAAAATCGAAGAGTTAACTAAGAACAAAGTATATTTTTTAGTGTTAGAGAAGCTAGAAAATAGTCTGACCATTACTCCAAAACACCAAAATAAAGTATTGCCCCATCTAGGTAATGACGACGTCATAGTCTATAGTTCCGAAAGAGCCATAGATTGGATCAAAAAACAGAAAATAAAAAAATAAAAGAAAAACCCTGAGGGCCATCAAAAAAGATGGCTCTTTAATTTTTATGCTATAATAGAAGCAATATGAATTTAAACAAAGAACAAGAATTATTTCAAAATGGCTATAACCTAATCGGTGGGGTAGATGAGGCTGGTCGCGGGCCACTTGCCGGACCAGTTGTGGCTGCCTGTGTGGTAATTGATAAGAATTTTGTAATCTCTGGACCAGAATTAGAATTAATTCGAGATTCAAAAAAATTATCAGCTCTAAAGCGAGAAAAAATATTTACAGTCATTAAAGAAAAAGCCATTGCTGTCGCTATCGGAGTAATTGATCACAAAACTATTGATCAGGTTAATATTCTCCAGGCTACATTCTTATCTATGAAAAAAGCCATCTCACAAATGGCTGTTTCTCCTGATTATATTCTAGTTGATGGTGGCCTAAGAATCCCTCGACTAGACCTCCCGCAAGAAGCTATTAAAGATGGCGACAACAAAATATTTTGCATCGCCGCTGCTTCAATTATTGCCAAAGTCAGTCGAGACTACCTCATGAATGAACTGGATAAAAAATATCCCGAATATAAATTTGCTCAACATAAAGGCTACGGCACCAAGCTCCATTTAGAAAAAATACTAGAATACGGCCCCTGCCCTATTCATCGCCTCAGCTTTGCTCCTATCAGAGATACGACTAAAAAATAAAAATTTAGGGCTGTAGAACATCAGCAACTCGACCATTAACCGAAATAATGACCTCCGAAACCTCAGAGAATTGCTTGAGAGTATTTGTGATCTGCGAACGAATAGCTGAAACTCGACACGAACCACCAACGGCCTTTTCTAAATCAACATCAAAATCAACTGTCAAAACTCCAGCAGAAAATATAATTTTTGGCAATTTAACACCAGAATTAATAGAAGTAAAAAATCCTAAATTAGTCTCTTCTTCGCTCGGACCCTGCAAAAGCTCAGCTATAACCGCTCCGTATTTATCATCGCTCAACAAAACCTGGCGACTAACACTATGAGTAATTTCACAATTTAAAACATTGGGATCAATTTTAGTATTACCAAAGAAAATTAAAACAGTAGATAACTCATTAGTAATTATCGGCTCCACCAAAACACAAGGAGTAGTCGGCTGAGGTGAGTTAGGATGACCATGGGAAACCCAATTCCCTTCTGAACAAATCCAACCGTCCTCACCACCAACAACTCGGAGAGTTAGAACCACCAAGATTATTAAAGAAATAATCAATAAGGCCCAAAGAATATTTTTTTTCATAAGACTATAATTTACATTTTTTCTCCACGCCGCTCTTCATGTTTTTAATCTTGTAAACTTTCTTTTGTAATTCTTCATCACCAAAAATAATAACTTGGTTAATTCCCTTCTTGTTGGCATATTCCAATGCCTTATTAATTTTAACAACCTCTAATCCCATTTCCACATTCAAGCCCTGCGATCGTAATTTTTTAACTAGCTTTATTACTTCCAACTCTAAATCAGAGCTCAGAAGAGGCAAATAATATTTATGAGTATCACTGAGATCAAGCTTCTTCAACACGCCCCAGCTCTCCAAAAATAACTTAGCAGTTTCATCACCAATACCAAAACCCAAGGCTGGGAAGCTCTGAGAACCAAATATCTCTGCCAAACCATTATAGCGACCACCACCGAACATAGCCCGATTATTCTCCGGATGTTTATCAAACATCTCAAAAATCAAGCCATCATAATAATCAAAGCCACGAATAACACTCGGCTTAAATTCAATCAGTTTTTGATAACCCAAATCCTTCAAGGCCTTCATGGTTCTTTCTAAATCCTTGAAACCCTGACTACCAACTAGTTCCGGCAAACGATTTTTCAAGTCATCCAAACTAACGGCGGTCATGAATTTAACGATAATATTAATCTGAGCCGTCTTTAGGCCTAAATCTGACAAGCATTTACTAAAATCAGCCGAACTCAATTTCAAGTATTTATCTAAAGTCCGAGCCACAGCTAATTTCTGGTCATGACTAACACTAGCTAACAATAAAAGGTCATTCAATAATTGACGGTGGTTCAAAGATAATATAAAAGAGTCTTTAGGCGGATTAAAAGCCAAGACTAAATCTAAGGAAAGAGTTAGAATCTCAATATCGGAAGACGAGGATTCACTTCCAAAAATATCACAATTTAATTGCCAAAACTCTCGATTGCGACCTCTTTGTGGTCTTTCATTTCGGACAAAATTAGCAATTGAAAAATATTTAATCGGTTTAGGACAAGTAACAAAAATTTTAGAAACTAATCGAGTTACCGATGGAGTCATCTCCGGCCTTAGAGCCAATTCTCGGCCTCCTTGATCAATAAATACCATAAGTTCTTTGTTTCCGACATCCTCTCCGCTTTTCGCTCGATAAATTTCAGCATTTTCTAGAACTGGAGTTAAATACTCTTCAAAACCATAAGACAAACAAACTCGTCTCCAAGTATCAAAAATATATTTTCTAATTTTCAACTCCTCCGGCAACCAATCAGCCATACCCTTAACCGCCTGATTTGATATAATTTTTTTAGACATATAATTTAAATTACAAATTTATCTTGTAGTTTCTCTTTAGCCAAATTCTGTGCCTCCAACAAGCTATCAAAAGTTCCAGTATCAATCCAAGCACCACTAATCATCGCCACCTCTAATTCACCCTGCTCTAAATACCATTTATTAACATCAGTAATTTCTAGCTCACCCCGAGCCGATGGTTTCAAATTTTTAGCCACATCAACGACTCGATGGTCATAAACATACATCCCGGTTACGCAATAATTAGATTTAGGTTGAGCTGGCTTCTCTTCAATGGAAATAGCTTTCATATCAGCATCAAATTCAACGATACCAAATCTCTCTGGATCTTTAACTTGCTTAGCAAAAACTTTAGCTCCAGATGTAAAACTCTTAACGTCTCCAGCAAGATCGTCCTCAAAGATATTATCCCCCAAAATCATACAAACCGAATCGTTATCAATAAAAGTTTCACCAATAATAAAAGCTTGGGCCAAACCCTCTGGTTTATCCTGAACTTCATAAGTGAACTTGACCCCAAACTCCTTACCGCTACCTAAAAGATTTAAATAATCGCCAGCTCTTTCGGGAGCAACAATAATCAGAATTTCTTTAATCCCCGCCTTGATCAAAGTATTTAGGGGATAATAAATCATCGGCCGATTATAAACCGGCAAGAGTTGTTTAGAGGTTACCTTAGTACAAGGACGAAGTCTGGTGGCACTGCCACCAGAAAGAATTATACCTTTCATAAATTTAAATATTCAGCTAGCGCCTCCGAGAAATCTCGCAGAGGCGGTGTTTTTGTATTAATTAAAACCGAAAATTTCGGTCGTTTTGCCGGGCGAGGAAATTCCCCACTCGAAACTGGTATTAGTTTAACATTAATTCCAGCAATTTTAAACAATTGGCTCACAGCGCCATACCAAGTAGTCGGGTCAGAACCAACTAAGTGATAAACACCAAAAGGATATTCTTTTTCTAATAACTCCTTAGTTCTTTGAGCTAAATCAACTGTATAAGTAAAGCAACTAAACTCCTCATCTACCACTTTAATCTCTGACCTCTCTTTGGCTAAATTAAGCATAATATCAAAGAAGCTAGGCTTAGATAGATCGCTTTTTCCCTGAGGACCAAATAGTTTTGAGGTTCTGATTAAGTAGTATTTAAGACCTTGTGCAATTTTTGTGTGCAATAACTCCTCTCCGCGCAATTTACTTCGACCATAATTATTAATTGGACCCGGTTTTGAGTCTTCTGAGTACCCGGCCTTACTTTCACCACTAAAAACATAGTCAGAAGAATAATGAACCAAAATAGCTGAGACGGCCAAAGCGGCTTCAGCTAAATAAGAAACCGCCTCTCCGTTTAATTTTTGAGCTAATTTATTCTGGTCTTCATCTTCTTCGCATTTATCAACCGCGTTATAAGCCGTCGCATTAATAATCACGTCAGGCTTTAGTCTCGAAATTTTGTCTAACACCATTTCGCGATCAGTAATATCCAAATCAGCCCTATCCCAAGAAATAGCACTATCCCCAAAAACCTTAACCAATTGGCTACCCAAGTTACCTTGCGCCCCTAAAATTAAAACTTTCATAAAAAATAATTATTTTTTCAATTTTTGCCACCAGCCTGGGTTATTTTGATACCAATCAATAGTTAGCTTTAACCCAGTGGCAAAATCAACCTGTGGCTCCCAACCTAACTCATTTTTAGCTTTAGTAAAATCAATAGCATAGCGAAAGTCGTGCCCCGGGCGATCAGCGACATATTCAATTGATTTTTCGTCCTTATCCATAATCTCTAATATAGTATGGGTAATTTCCAAATTAGTAAGTTCGTTATTCCCTCCTAAACAATATGTTTCTCCGATCCTACCTTTTTTGATAATAGAATCAACGCCTCGATTATGATCATCAACATAAATCCAATCACGAATATTTTTTCCCTGACCATAAACCGGAACCTTTTTACCTTCAATTAAGTTGGTAACAAAGAGCGGAATCAATTTTTCCGGAAATTGACGCGGTCCATAATTATTAGAGCAATTGGAAATAGTAATTGGTAGCCCATGGGTATGAAAATAGGCCCGAACTAAGTGATCCGAAGAAGCTTTTGAGGCACTGTACGGAGAATGCGGATCATAAGGGGTTGTTTCACTAAACTTAGGGTCCGAAGGAGACAACGACCCAAAAACTTCATCAGTCGAAACATGATGAAAACGAATATTACCATTTGAACGGGCCACCTCTAACAGAACTCTAGTGCCCTCAACATTAGTTCTGATAAAATCGGCACTATTCTTAATTGAGCGATCAACATGACTTTCGGCCGCAAAATGAACAATTAAATCAATCTCAGAGACCAAACCGCTGACAAGATCAAAATCGCAAATATCGCCCTCAACAAAGCGATAATGATCGTTATTAGCTAACTCCTGCAGATTATCTAAATTTCCCGCATAAGTTAACTTATCCAAATTAACGATATAGTCATTTGGATACAAATTAAGCCAATAATGGATAAAATTTGAGCCGATAAAGCCGGCCCCACCAGTTACCAAAATTTTCATATTATTATTAATTAATAGTTTTCTACATAATACCACCCCAAAATTTATTTTTCAAACCCGAGACACCCCTTGATTAAATTTTATTACTATGATAATCTAAACCTATCAAAAAATAAGCAATAATTAAAGTGATAGAACCTCTTTATTAACGGTTTTAGACGCTTTTCTAATAACTATGAAAAAAGATATCCACCCAAAATACCACGATAAGATTACAGCTAGCTGTGCTTGTGGTAATAGCTTTGAGACTGGCTCAACTGATCCAGAGATAAAGACTGACCTTTGTTCTAAATGTCATCCTTTTTATACTGGCAAACAGAAATTAGTTGATGCTGCCGGCCGAGCCGAGAAATTCAACGCTAAAGTTGGTAAACAAAAAGAAGCAGCCGAATCAAGAAAAGGTAAAAAAGTAAAAAGAGCGGCTTTGGCTACCAAAAAAGCTACTAAGATCAAAGAATAAATTGACTGGTTGGCCTCTCTATAATTGTAGTTTTTTAATTTAAACTATAATTATTGGGAGGCCAATTTTTTATAACTTTTCCTATGTACGAAGACATTAAACAAAAATACCAAGAATTGGAAGTAAAGTTATCAGATCCGGCCTTAATAAACGACCGAGCCGAACTAACTAAAATTTCCAAGGAGCATTCCAGCCTCAAATCAATCTATGAGCTAGTTTTGGATTGGGAAAAAGTTAACAACGACCTAGAGGGAAACCGAGAAATTATCAAAACCGAAACTGACCCAGAATTTAAGAAAGTAGCTGAAGATGAAATCGATGGCTTGCAAAAAAAAGCTGCTGCTCTAGAGATAGCCATTAAAGAAGAGCTTCATCCCGCCAACCCTAACGACAAGAAAGACGCTATTATTGAAATTAGAGGCGGAACCGGAGGCGATGAATCAGCTCTATTTACCGCTGATCTATTTCGAATGTATTCTCGTTTTGCCGAAAAACATAATCTTAAAATCGATATATTAAATTCTAGCCCCATAGGCCTGGGTGGTTACAAAGAAATTATTTTTGAAGTTAAAGGAAGCGGAGCCTATGGCCTACTTAAATATGAAGCTGGCACTCATCGCGTCCAAAGAGTTCCAGAAACTGAAAAACAAGGTCGCATCCACACCTCGACTTCAACAGTGGTTGTTTTGCCTCGAGCTGAAGAAGTTGATTTAGAGATTAAGATGAGTGATATCAGAATTGACACCTTCTGCTCTTCTGGACCAGGTGGCCAGAGTGTTAACACCACCTACTCTGCCGTTCGGGTTCTACATGTTCCGACTGGCATGATTGTCAGTTGCCAAGACCAAAAATCACAACATCAAAATAAAGAAAAAGCGTTACAAGTACTGCGCTCCCGCCTACTCGCCAAAATTGAGGAAGATCGCCAAATCAAGGAGTCGGCAGAAAGAAAAATTCAAGTTGGCGGAGGCGAACGAAGCGACAAAATTAGAACCTATAATTTCCCTCAAGATAGAATTACCGACCATCGGATTGGAGAATCTTGGCATAATATCTCAACCATCATGGAAGGAGATTTAGATGAAATAATTAATTCCCTTCGACAAAATTTAGAAAGATAAAAAATCCCGACCTTAGTCGGGATTTTATTGTTATGACTATTAAACAAGCTATTACAATTGGAACCGAAAAATTAAGACAAAAACAAATAGACCAACCTTCTTTAGAGGCTGAGTTACTTTTAGCCAAGATCCTAAAAAAAGATCGTGTTTTTATCTTAACTAACGACAAAAAAAATCTAACCATTAAACAAAATCTTCACTACCGCTATTTAATTAACCTTAAAACTAAAAATTGGCCAACCGCTTATTTACTTGGGCAGCAAGAATTCTTTGGCTTAGATTTTAAGGTTAATAAACACACCTTAATTCCCCGCCCCGAAACTGAGTTATTAGTAGAATCAGCCCTAAAATTAATCCCAAATAAAGATCCAATAACAATCATTGAAGTCGGCACCGGGTCTGGCTGTATTATTATTTCCGTAGCTGACAATAATACCAACCAAGAAGCTAACTATATAGCCATTGAAATCTCAAAAAAAGCAATTAAAATGGCTAGACTAAACGCCGAAAATCATCACCTAAACCAAAAGATAAAGTTTATCAAAGGGGGTCTACTATCTCCAATTATTAAGCAACAATTTTCTGACCCAGTAATGATTTTAGCCAACCTGCCATACCTAACACCAAACCAATTTAAATCCTCGCTATCCATTCAGAGAGAGCCCCAGAGCGCTCTAATCTCCGGTAACGATGGCTTAGACCTTTATCGCCAAATGCTTAAACAAGCCAAAGGTCTGAAGGCGCCGAAGCTCACATTAATTATTGAAATAGACCCAGCACAAACAAGCACCATCAAAGAGTTAGCTTGCAATAATTGGCCCCAAGCTAAAACAGAAGTGTTAAAAGACTTGAGGGGGCAAGACAGAATAATAATCATTGAAGCGTTAAAATAAATTAAACTAATAAAAAAAATACTCCGCTATCGGAGTATTTTTTTATTATCTAAAAGTAAACTTTATTTCTTTTCTTTCTTGGCTTCAGCTGGAGCAGCAACTGGAGCAGCCGCAACTGGAGCAGCCGCAACTGGAGCAGCAACTTCAACTTCTTGATCTACTACAGTAACAATATCAGTATCCAAATCATTTAAGATGTGCATACTAGCTGGGAGTTTCAAATCACCAACCTTAACAGAATCATGAATTTCTTTCAAAACTGAAATATCAATATCCAAAGAACTGATCATGTCAGTTGGCAAACATTCCACTTCGATAGCATCCATATTCTTAACCAACATACCACCCAATTCCTTCACAGCTTTAGACTCACCAATAAACTTGAGAGGAATTTCGGTAGTAATTTTTTTCTTCATATCAACCTGATAAAGATCAACGTGACGAATAGTGTTTTTCAAAGGATGAAATTGCAAATCTTTTAATAAGACCTGAACTGATTTTCCGCCATCAATTTCCAAGTCCACCAAAGTAGATTGGCCACCGGCAGCCACAGCCTTCTCTAAATCAACTCTTCTTAACTTCAAATTTTGATTAGCTAACCCCGGACCGTATAAAACAGCCGGAATAAAATCTTTAGCTAACTTCTCCTTTAGTTCTCTAGCTTGCGCTATTAATTTGATTTCCATACAATTTTAAATCTTAGACTTAATGATAATATTTTGAATAATCCCTATCAGTATAAAGCTAGCCACGATAGAACTACCGCCATAGCTGATAAAAGGCAAGGAAATACCGACCACCGGCATGAGCCCAATATTCATACCAATATTAATAAACATTTCAATAAAAATCAAGCCCAAGGATCCCAAAATGAAGAAAATGGCAAAATCATCCTTACTCTTCCTGATGGCATTTAGCGAAGATAGGAAGAATAAGCCATAAAAGACTAGTAAAAGGACAATTCCCATGAATCCTAGCTCCTCAGCAATAACGGCAAAGATAAAGTCAGTGTGAGACTCGGGCAAGAATTTCAATTGCGACTGAGAGCCAAAACCAACACCCCGACCGGTAAGCCCACCTGAGCCAACCGCGATTATAGCCTGAGAAATATTATACCCTTGATTTTGAGAATTATAGGTAGGGTTTAAGAAAGTCAGAATTCTCTCCTTCTGATAATCTTTGAAAAAAAATAACCAGGCACTAGTAAAAACTATCGCAGAAGCCAAGAAGATAACGATAAAATACTTTTTATCAAAACCAGCCACAATTAACATGAAGACCCAAATAAAGAGCAAAATTAAAGCCGAGCCAAAATCAGGTTGAGCTAAAACTAGAGCCACCAAGCCCAAAGTACTTAGACCTGAAATGATAAAATATTTCAGCGGTCGAGTTTTAAAAGTAGCGGTCGAAAATAATCGGGCCAAAAATATTATCAGAATAATCTTAATAATCTCAACCGGCTGAATACCAAATCCCAGAATATTAAACCAACCCTTAGTCCCCTTGATAGTATCACCCACTAAAAGAACCGAGGTTAAGAATAAAATGCCACCAATATAAAGATAATGATTAATACTCTTTAAGAACTGAAAATCAATAAAAGAAAAAATAAATAATAATAACACTCCCAGACCAATAAAAAATACCTGCTTTTTAAAATCAAGCAAATCAGCACTCCCCTGGCCTAAGGCAATACTATAAATTTCAATTAAGCCAAAAATGGCTAAGAGTAAAACAGAAACAAATAATAACCAATCCAGATTTTTTAAGTATAATTTTATCCGACTCAACATAAGCTTTTAATACTTCATGAAGATATTATCATCAACAATATTTAAATTAGGAATAACTGAGATTTGATCCGGCCGAGGAACAGAATCAGGCCAAGCCAAACGAACTGACTTCTGATCTCCGGACATAAATTCATTCAGGGAGTGATGGTTAACGGCAACCGGAGTTCCACCGACCAGCAGAATAATGTTTAGAGGTACCTCCCAATAATTGTAGGCCGTCTTGTTACTAATATCAAAAGTCAAAATATCTAAACCAATTTTTTCTGATAAGCCACTAGCTTCTGATGTTTTGAAAGCAGCATTTTCAACTAAAAAATTAAGGCGACTAGCAGAAAAAGTATTCCAATCTGGATATTGATGTAAATCTAGACGTTGCCAATTAACATCCTTAACAACAAAGGAAGCGCCGGAAGATTTAAACTTTAGATCAACCGAGTATACCGCTACATATTTAGTTTCAGATGGCAGAATAAAATCCAAACCACAAGCTAACTCGGTTGTTCCATCTGTAAAACAATAATTGAAGGTAGCAAAAAAGTTTGGATTTGGATTTTTGACCTTGGCTAAAAAATCATATTTACCATTATTAGGCAAAATTTGAGGAGCAAACCCCTCTAACTTTAAAGCTGTATTTTTTATCCTCTGAGCCTCATCAAGCGCTGAAGTTGTAGCCATTTGTTCCAATGAAAGACGCTCGAGAGCTCCACCAAAAAACAAATAATCCACATACTGGTAAAGAGAATAGCCATAAAAAATAGCCGAGATGGCGATTAGAAAGCCAATCACTCCCAATACAAATCGACGCTTATGAGACACTATCCAAAGCCCTAAATTCAGCTTCTTAGTAGTTATTCCGCCTAAATCCTGGTAGCGATTTAAATCTAAGTCTTTATTTAAATTATTTTTGACCATATGATTATTTAACAAATTATGGTATAATTATAGCATAATAAATATAATTTATAAAATAACCATATGCTTAAAGTTAACGTACCACTGACCGTCCCAAGCCCTATGGCTAAGGAATACACCAAGAATTACCGCCTCGCTACCAAGGGCACCGGACGACTTTTTCTGTTTGCCGGAGACCAAAAAGTAGAACATTTAAATGATGATTTTGCCGGGGATGATATTTCCCTAGAGGATCAAGACCCAGAACACCTCTTTAAAATTGCCAGTCAGTCCGAAATCGGAGTTTTCGCTACTCAACTAGGATTAATTGATAAATATGGACCTGATTACCAGGGCATCCCCTATGTCGTGAAATTAAACTCTAGGACCAACCTAGCTTCAATTAAAGATCATGACCCCATAAGCTACGGTTGGTATGACTTAGAAGATGTCGGTCGTTTCAAAAAACAGAGCAAGCTCAATATTGTTGGTGTTGGCTACACAGTCTATTTGGGCGGAGAATATGAATCAGAAATGCTAAAAGAAGCGGCCCAGATAATTAAAGATGCTCATCAACAAGGACTTCTGACAATAATCTGGATGTATCCCCGAGGAAAAAATGTTCCGAATGAAGATGATATTAATATTATCGCCGGTGGAGCCGGAGTAGCTGCCTGCCTCGGAGCTGACTTTGTAAAGGTCAAATATCCCTATACTGGAAAAGAGGAAACCGCCAAACAATTTAAAACTGTAGTCGCTGCTGCTGGACGCACTAAAGTAATTTGCGTCGGCGGATCAAAATTAAGCCCACAAGAATTATTAAAAAATATTGACCAACAAATTCATATCGCTCAAACTGCCGGTAGTGCCATCGGACGCAACCTCCACCAATATTCATTACCAGAGGCTATAAAAATGGCTAAAGCCATCGCTGGAATTATTTACCACGACTTCCCTCTCCAAAAAGCTCTCAAGGTTATAGAAAAATAAAAAACGCCTTATTGTTAAAAAAATAAAAATCCCGCTTCATTGTAGGGGCGGGATTAAATTGTATTTTAAGGGCCAAGAAATCAAGGGTCCGAGGGAAAGAGCCAAGGACCCAAATGGAAAAGAGCTTACTTACGGACACCGAAAAAACGATACCAGGCACGCCAATCATTCCCAAACTGGTCGAGATCGAGCCGACGATCAACACTATCCTTACCAAGATACGGAACATAGCGACGACGATCGTAATCGATCCAGAAAGAACCGAGAGCAATAATCGAATATTGTTTTTGCAGTTCGGGATAAGCGGCACCGAAAGCTAACAGCTCCATTAAGGTGGCAGGCCTAAACTCGGCTTCATCCATTTCTTTAATAACATCTTCGCTACTGATACCACGGTTAAAGTGGAATATTTTCCCCGATATTTTAACCTTTTTTCCAATGAGTTCGCCCGGAACAGGAAAATTTTCACTGGAAATATCATTATTTGCTGCATTGTATTTGCCATCAGCCACCGCCTGGTTGACAGTTTTAGCATAATCAACGGTGAGCTTAATAGGTGCTTTGACTCTAACCTTTTTTGACTTAACGCTGCCATTAATAAGAGCAATGGCAGCAGAAATTGGCATACCCTTGTTTTCTATAGCAGCCAACAATAACTGTAAATCGGAAATTTCTATTTTCATAGTTCAGATATTTTTATGTAAAATTAATACTAATTTTTAAAGATCAATAAAATAATTCTGGCACAAGCATTCATTTTTGTCAACACACAATAAAAGCCCCTTAATCTAAGGGGCTCTTATTTCCTCTTAATTCTGACCAGCAAAACTAATTACCACCTGTTTCATTTTGGTAAATTTGTTTAACCTGGGAAGCTTTCAAAGCTCCCTGCCAGATACTAAGCTCATCAATTTCATACTCCCAATTCTCATTATAGATTTCCAACTTGTCAATTATTTCATCCAGTAACCAGGTCTGCGAAATCGTGTATTTCAACTCTCCATCAACATAAAAATTTAACTGATAATCATAAGAATCATAGACCAGGGCTACGTGGTGCCAAGCATCATCATGAGGCAAGGTTAATCCATACCCCTGACTAATCATGCCATAATTGCCATTAAAATAATAACCGGGGCGATAAGGACTAGCCACCAAACCAAAAAGTTTTTTGGTTCCGCTCAACAAATTAATAGTACCTCGAGCTTCGTTAGAATAACTTCGGTTGCGCCACCAAAAATCCAAACTCAAATCATCACTTTTTAGACCATCAGAAAAACTGATTTCCATCTTTCGATTTTTGTTCATGTTATGCAAAATAGCGGCGCCATCATGGCCAACTCTGACCCACTGGCTGATATCAATGGGCAAATTATCACCGGAAATATCATCAACAGCGATATTATCCGTTCGCTCATCAAAACTCCAATGATTTACTTTGACGGGCGCTAATTGTTCCGACCGCAACTCTAGTGGAGCAAATTCGCTTTGAGCTAAAAAAATAGCTCGAATCTCTTCTCCGCCTAAAGCTCGGCGCCAAATCGCTAGCTCATCTAAATAATTATAACCATTATTATCTCCAACCTCAAAACTATTAAAATCTTTAGAAAAAATGGCTTCAAAAAATTGTTGATGGACTCTTTCTCCATCTAAATAGAGCTCCCAATAATCATTAGCGCCATTTAAAACAAAAACCCCTTGATGCCAAGCTCCATCAGCTGGCCACTTGATGCTAGTAGAACGAAATAAATCCGGCAAACCAGAAGCTTCGGTAAAATTAGGATCAAAAACAACATCAATTTTTCCTTTATCTCCCGACAAAGAAATATTAGTTCGACCTAAACCGGAAGAATTTAGATAGTTAAAGGCGACGGAGATGCCAGAGCTACTTAGGGGTTCAGCTAAACTAGTTTGTAATTTTGGTCGATTATAAAACTGCTCAAAAACACAACCCCATTTACCCACGCGCCAAGTTGTCGCTACATTAAAATCACTGCTGCCAACCGAATCTTGCAAAATATTACCGCGACATTCGTTAAAATGCCATAAATGAGCTAGACCAGGTGAATCATAGCCACTAAAGTCATTGGGGCTTTCTATGCCACCAATAATAACAAAATCGGACTGATTGTTATCACTGTCATAGGCCGCATCCAAACCATACTCTGGCCCACCCAAGGCCATACTCTCTGAAGTAGAAGTAGCTGTTACCTTCCGAGATAATATTCCTTCTTCCAATATTTCTGGAGCTGGCCCTGAGCCTTCATAATAGATAGCATCATAGCCAAAACCAACTAAATCCAAAATATCTAAATCATCCGGGGTGCTAATACTATCAAGCCCTAGATAGATACTGTAACCAGAACCATCAAAAGTAAAATTAGTGCCGCTTGCAATAGCATCAGCCGTGGCTAGTAATTCTCCACTAGCATCGTCTCGCAAAATCCGATAATATGATTTAGCTTTAATAACAACTCCGCCCGGATAAGTGCCATCATTTTCATTCCCAATTCGCATTAGAATCATCGGGTCGCTAGCAGTTTTAGCTTTCTCTAAGCGATAATTATTCTGAGCTAAGTCAAAATCCTCATCACCGTCATTATACAAATCAATAAAATCATCATCGCCCGTAGCAGAGACGCGAGAAATAATTATCACCGGAGTAGAGCTAACAATAATTTCCGTTGAAGTAGAAATTGGTTCATCAACCCCTTCTTCGTTTTCCGGATCTTCAATCCCTTCTTCATCTTCCGGATCATCAATTATTTCCTCGTCCTCAGGATCAATAACTACAACTGTATTCATATTAAGAAGAACAAAATCAGATTGATTATTATTAGTATCATAAGCATGCCCCAAAGATTCATCACTTCCTCCAGACCTTAAAGTGTCAACCGTAGAGTTAGAATTAGCTTTACGCACTAAAATAGAATTAGGGATTAAAGAGGCGGTCGGATTTTTTTCAAAGTATCTAGCCTCTGAACCAAATCCAACAAAATCAATAATATCAGAATCGGTATTACTACTAATTGCCCCCACCCCCAAATAAATAGTATAGCCATTTTCACCCCAAGAAAAATTATTATTAGAAACAATAGCTTGAGCCGAAGCCAGAAGTTCACTGGAAGCATCAGCGGCAACTATTAAATAAGAACCAAGACCTGAAATTTCAACTCCACCTGGATAAGCGCCATCACTCTCATTGCCAAAACGAACCATAATTCCCGGATCAACAGTTGTCTTTGATTTTTCCAGGCGATAAGTACCGTCAGCTAAATCAACTGCCTCCTCATTAGGATTATATAACTCAATCCAATCCTCCCCAATCTCTCCAATCAAAATTAAAGGTTTCGTCTCTACTTCAGGATTATTAACCACAGTAGTATTATAATTATTAACCGTCGGATTAACCGCTGGAACAGGATTGTTAACTGGAAGAGTTATGGCCGGCAAACTAGAAGTAGCTTTTTTAGTTTGTACTGTGGTATTTAAACGAGGCGATACTGTCTTAATGGTTGGAGTTGCTACCTTTTTAGAAACATTGGTCGCCTTAGGAACAGGCGAATTACTAGCCTTCTTGGCAGTGCTAGTTTTGGCAGTAGAAGCTTTAGTAGTCTTAGCTTTAGCGACTGTCTTGGTGGTACTAGTAGCCACTTTTTTAGTAGAAGTTGATGAACCTTCCGAAGTGACTACCGCTAAAGCAGTGTCACCTTTAAATAAATTGGAAATCTTTTCCTTGGCCGCCAAAACTAATTGCCTCAAACTCGAACTCGGATTATTAATCAAGCTCCATTTAAAAATTAAAGCCAATTGCGGCACCTGACCTCTAATCTCAGCGTCATCAAAATCACTCTCCAACTCAATGTCCACGGTAACGTCCCTCAATGTTGGTTGCAAAAACTGAGTCTGGGGAATAAAAAAATAACGATCAACCCCCTCTTCTAAGCCAGCATCATAACCAATAATTTCCGGAGCCGGCAATAACATTTTCCGCCTTTTAGAAATCTTAGAAAATTCTTTGGTTGTAGCGAAACAATCACCAGATGAATTATAGACACTATAATTGTCAAAGCCATCGGGAGTAATATCAATCCCATATTCATCCGGATTATAAACCAAGGTATTTAAATCTTTAGGATTAACAGTATTAGCACTCTCATAAAGCTTCTCTGTAAATCCGACGCAGGTCCATTGTCCGCTCTCTGATCCTTTCTGATGCTTGAAATCAAAATCATATTTCATTTTAGCGTCAGTTAAGCTTCGGGCCAGAGTAATCACTTTTTCCCGCTGTTCTTCGGTTATATTTTTAGGAATTTTAGCTCCAATCAATTTTTCTCCGGCTCGAGTATTCAAAAAATACTTAGCTGGCACCTTGACCAACCCGCTCGGCAAAGCTTCGGCCACATAATCAATTCCATTTTCTTTGCCAATATAAATCCCGACATGGCCAGTATAAAGATCGGTTATTAGGCCTTTTTTTCCAATAACTAGAAGATCTTTTGAGCTATACCCATAGGCATTATTACGCCACGAAGTGCGATACAAAAGAGTTCCCAGTGGCATCGCTCTAACCGGCTTAAAACTAAGAAATAATCCCAGGATAAAAACCAAGAAACAAATTAGCCATTTAGTTCTTTGACTCATAAAATAACGGCTTATTTTCTATTTTAATCATAGCCGAATAAGTCGACTAATCCCCAAACAATTAATCATTGCCCCATAAGCTATTATGATCACGATAATCCTGCCACTCACTTACGCTAATTTCCGGCTTAACATAATTATTAACACTAAAGCGATTTAAAGTATCAGCTATAAACAGACGACTAAAGTTATCAACTGCAACTTTATCCTCATAAGCTTCAGACAAAATCTTTAAGACCAAATCTTCCTGAACCGATAAATAATCACCCAATAACAAAATAAGCTCTTTGCGCAAATATTTATTTAAATTCTGATCAAGAATCATTTTCTTTATTTTCAATAAAAAATCAGGAGTTATATAATCAACGCTAGGAGATAAATTACTCAAAGCCGACAAAGCGCCATTTTTTACATCAACATCAGGATGGCTAATTATTAAATCTAAATAAAAACTAGATAAAGAAGAATCAGACTTCTCTTGCAAAGACCGCAAAATATCTAGCTGCTCAGAAGAGGAAGAAGTGACAGAAAAATTATTAACCAGCTCTTCAACCGAAAGATCGTCTACTCCAAACAATTCCCTAATTTTTTCTTGAACTGAAGACTCAAGGCCATCGACCAAATAATTTGAAAAATAATCAGGAAATGGCAAATTATTTTGATGTGACCAAGAATCAACTAACTCCAAACGAAAAACTAAATTATTATCCTCAGCCAATATCAATCTTTTTACTCTTTCACTAATTCTTTTTTGATCTAAATTAGCGGCGATCACTTTCTTATACAATTGACGCTCGTAAAAACAAGTCTCATGGCAAATCGGGTTATTGTAGCTTGAAACCCCCAGACGATTTAAAGCTATTTCCGCTTTTATTCTAGCCGGAAACCATAACCACAATTTGCCATAGACCACGCCGTAAAAAATACTAAAAATCAATAATAAAGAACTTAACACTGCAATAATAATCAGCTTATGACGAAGACCGCAGGCCTTTAATATTCTAATCCACTCAATTATTTTTTTCATAATAATTACACTTAATTCTTTAGTTCGCGCGAAACTAAAAAACTAATAATTAACATTGATTATCATAACAGATCAACAATAAATACAACGTAAAACTAAAATAAATTTTTTCTCTAACCCCAAAACAAAAAAACCACCCAGTTTATTGAGTAGTTTCTAATCTTCGTGGCAATAAATTACAATAACTTATCTGGAGATAAATAACGATCGGCACGTTCAACTAATTTTTTACAGAAACAAATATAAAACTCGGCTTCTTTCTCGGAAGTAATTACTCCACCATCATATAAATCTCTATTTCTCTTGGTCCGCATCTTATTAGCAACATCCTCAATTTCTTGGTCGTCCAAATACTCAGCCAACTTCGCAATCAGTTCAATATGATGCCCGACTCGTGACTTAACGCGTAAATTATTTTTAGCGCAAACAGCAATGGCCATCTTAATAATAATATTATAAGAAAGGTAAAAAATAATTTCCGGCGCTTCAGCCAAAATTGCCAAATGTAAATCCCTAACCGCTGCCTGATAGTATTTCTGGATTTGGTCTGGATAATAATTAAACTTCTCAAACATAAATTAAATAACTTTTATAGTTTTACCAGAAAAGATATTTTCCAAGAGTGGATCTTTATTCTTAATTTTTTGAGAAAAATCTTCTTTAGAAAAATCAATTACATTTATTTCTCGATGCCAAAGTTTTTCCAAAGGAGCTAAACAACGACTAACCAGAGTACAATTATGACTACCGACTACCAACAAATCAAGATCACTACCATTCTCAAAATTACCCTTAACATAAGAACCAAAAAGATATGCTTCAGTTAAACCAGTAACGCTCTGAAGGGCCGATGAAAGAGATTCAATTACCCCAAATTTTGATTCATAAATATTTTTATATTCATTCAAGAGAGGAAAACTTTCATTTAAAGTAAAATAACAATTTTTACCCTCTCCCTCCATTAAAAAAAGGCCTTCTCGCTTTAACTCTGCCATTTTTTTTGATAAATTGCCTGGATCGATTTTAAGCAGACCAGCTAACTCGCGAACATAATGACGAGCCTTCGGGTTAACAAAATAATAACCCAGAACTTTAATGACAATGTTTGATTTTAAGTTAATCATATTATTGATGTAATTATTTACATCATATAGTGTAATATATTACATCAATACAGTCAATAGCTTAAAAACATTAATTATAATAGCAAAAACATCATTGCAAAGGATTAAAATAAAATTAAATTTTTCCTCTAACCACAAAACAAAAAACCACCCAGTTTATTGAGTGGTTCTTCTATAATTTAAACTACCTTATCGCCGAACTGGAAGTATTTAAATAGTTCTGAAAAGATTGAATCATTTTATCATTTCCCTTCTCTAAAAAATAATCCAAAGCCTTGGTCGCTAATTCTCCTTGACCCAATAAACTAATGCGATTATTTTGGGCACAGGTCCCAGCCGCTTCGTAAGCAGGAGCATAATCTTTAAAAAAATAATAAACCTTAGCCAGATTACAATAAGCATCAAAATAATTTGACTTTAACTCTAATGATTTTTCCAAGGCGGCAACAGCTTCACTCTTTTCACCTCGAGTCAAATAAATATCTGACTTAATGCTATAGAGCGGAAATCTCTCTGGGCTAGCTGAAATGGCCGCTTCAATTGCTGAAACCGAAATGCTGGAATATTCATTAAACTTATCAATATCTTTGTAATTAAAACGAGCAGCGATATTGGCTATTTTAGCTAATTGAGTCTCCATTAAACTATCACCTGGATTATAATCAGTATTTTTTAAAGCTAAATCAACGGCATAGGACAATATCTCTTCTGCCTCTTCCGCCGGTAAAGACAAAAGCATTTGCGGATTACCAGAAATTAAATTAACAAGGGTGCCGCGACTATCACGATTATACCCGATACTTTTAGCGAAGGCCTGCTTATAAATTTCAACGCCCTGAACTGGGTCACTAGAGGAAACATATTGATAGCCTATAATTGTCGAGCTTAACATCTGAAATCCACGCACATTGAATCTTATAATAAAAATCAAAGCTAAAATAATCATTACCGCCCAGAGGGCCAATTCTTTTTCGTCAGATAGGGCTGACTTTTTAGCTCCAGGCTCAACAATTTCACCCTGATGATAATTATAATAAACAAAACCCAATAACCCAAACAAAGAAACATAGGTCACTAAAGAATCAAAGACAGCTAAATTCTGGACAAAATAAGCTACAATCAAACCGGAGAGGACTGAAATCTGCCAAGAGGAAATTTTCTTTTGCCGATATGATTTAATCAAATAATAGAAAACAGCTACAAAAATTGAAAGATAAGCTAATAACCCCAAAAGACCGGAAGTAGAAACAATATCAACAATATTATTATGAGCTCTGTCGAAATAAGTTTCTCCCGGAGAATAATCGTAGAATTTGGGATCGAAATACTTATCAAAAATAGCCGCATAATTACCATGACCAACACCCAGGATAGGATGATTAGAAAAATCGAGATAAGCTGCTTTCCAAGAAATCAATCGCGTATTTAACGTTGCATTTTCCGATGAGAAAGCTCGAAGCATGCCGCCCAATTTAGTATTATCAAAAACTGAGTTAGAACGAAAGGCAAAAAGTAGAATCAATAATGTCAAAATAAGACCCATAATAACACCGCCAATAATCTTCATTCTTTTTCCTTTTTGCAAAAAGAAAAAAACAATTCCCATTACCGCTAACCCAACAACAAAACCGGCTTGAGACCCCGAAATATCAGCCTTTACAAAACCGATCATAATCATAAAAGCTAGAGTCGCGTAGAGAGCTTTTAAATACCACCCTTGACTAGAAAGAAGTCGCCAAAGAGCAAAGAAAAAATTAAAAATCATTAATCCGGCAACATAAGCAGAATTACCAATAGTCGAAGCTGGATACCCTTTAATCAAACCGTAGATAACAATAATAACCGAGATGACAATTGAAACGTCGAAGAAGCGATCCCAATCGCTCTTTTGACGCATAACAGTGATTAAAATTAAATAGAAAAGGAGAAAATGAAGCAAGTGAAATAGGCCCAACATTCTCTCAGCATTACCCCAAAAACTTAAATTAAAATCCACTCCAATAATAGCCGACAGAGCAACAACCAAAAAATAAGCTAATATGCCCCAAGTTAAATAATTCTTCTTCGGGCGATACTCTGGATAAACAAAAATAAAGAGAACCCAAAAGACAGTCAAAACCTCTATAAGAATATTAAAAGAGAGCTGCTTGGAAGTAATATATGGAAATAGGAGACCGGGAAAGATCAACAAGAAGGTCAGAAATGAGCTATAAAGACCATATTTTAAAATGGCCAAGTAAGTTTTTGGTTGCATAATTAGCTTGATTTTAAGTATTAAGTTGATATAATAGTATTATATGATAAAGTCTAAATTAAAACAAATTACCTTACTTCTAGGGGATATTATTATTTTCTATTTTTCTCTCTATTTAGCCCTCTATTTGCGCTATCTAGATGAACCGCATGGTGAACTCTGGGAACAAAACAGCACTGCTTTTACCTGGATTTTACTGATCTGGTTTCTAGTTTTTTATATCGGCAATTTATACAATCTCAAAAACCTCGGCCACAAAGGTCGCTTAGTCGAAAACTATTTCAAAAATTTAACTATCGCCTTAGTTATTTCCATTATTTTCTTCTATCTCTTCCCTTATAACAACATCTCTCCCAAGACTAATTTAATAATTTTTGCTGGAATTTTTTCAGTCTTCTTCTTAATTTGGCGATTTATCTTCTCCTATATCCTAAAAAATCGCTTACCCAAGAATAACCTCGGAGTCATCGGCTATCACCCTCATCTCGAAGAGCTAATTAAAGAATTTAAAATCAACCCACAGATGGGATATGATATCAAATTCATTATTTTAGATGATAACGAAAATATTAACCCGAAAATTAAAGAACTAGTAGAAGTATTTGACGAAAATGACGGGTTGGAAGAATTAAGTTCTAAATATAAAATTACCAATATTATTTTAGCGAAAGATGTCAATAATTCTCCCGACCTTAAACGTCGGCTTTTTAATTGTCTTCCTCTCGGAATTAGCTATATTACCCTACCAAATTTTTACGAAAAAATAACCGGCCGAGTCCCCTTGGAAATAATTGGTCAATCATGGTTTTTGGAAAATTTAGATCTGGCCGACAAAAAAATATTCGAATTTATCAAAAGAAGTGCTGATCTAATTATGGCTATTATTATTCTAATAATTACCTTACCTTTCTGGCCATTCATTCTTCTGGCTATAAAATTAAGCAGCCCGGGGCCAATATTTTTTTCTCAATACCGAATGGGAAAAGATAATATCCCCTTCAAGATGTTTAAATTTCGCACTATGAGAATAGAAAATAATAATTATTCTTTAACCGAAAAAAATGACAAAAGAATAACTAAGGTTGGAAAAATAATGCGCACCACCAGAATTGACGAAATTCCACAACTCATCAATATTATTAAAGGCCAAATGAGTTTTGTTGGACCTCGCCCCGAAAGACCGGAATTTATTGCTGAACTTAAAAAAAATGTTCCCTTCTTTGATATCCGCACCCTAGTTAAGCCAGGCATTAGCGGTTGGGATCAAATTTCTGGTGAATATCATTCCGCCTCAGTGTCTGACACTATTAAAAAATTACAGCACGATCTCTTTTACATCAAAAATCGCTCTCTATTTTTAGATGTCACTATTATTCTCAAAACAATTAAAACCGTAATTACTTACCAGGGCCGATAAAAAAATAAAAAGAAAAAAACCATATGAAAAAAGCTCTAATCACCGGGATCACCGGACAGGATGGATCATACCTAGCTGAATTATTGTTAGAAAAAGGTTATGAAGTCCATGGCATCATCAGACGTTCATCGTCATTCAACACTGGCCGAATCGACCACCTTTACCAGGATCAACATAATCCAAAATGTACTTTCTTCCTCCATTTCGGTGATGTAACCGACTCTAGCAATCTTTCTAGGCTTTTAGAAAAAATTCAACCAGATGAAATCTATAATCTAGCCGCCCAAAGCCATGTCCGAGTCAGTTTTGATATTCCGGAATATACCGCTGAGACCGCCGGCTTAGGAGCTCTCAGAATTTTAGATGCTATTAAAGAATCAAAAATAAAAACTCGATTCTACCAAGCCTCATCCTCAGAAATGTTCGGCAAAGTCCAAGAGACGCCTCAAACTGAGAAGACCCCTTTCTACCCTCGCTCCCCTTATGCCGTAGCCAAGCTCTTCGCTCACTGGATCACAAAAAACTATCGCGAAAGCTATGGCCTCTTCGCTGTTTCCGGAATCCTGTTCAACCACGAAAGCCCTCGTCGCGGTTCAACTTTTGTTACCAAAAAAATAACTGAAGCATTAGTAAAAATAAAAAACGGCACTCAAGAAAAACTATACTTAGGTAACCTGGATTCCAGACGTGATTGGGGCTATGCCAAAGATTATGTCGAAGGCATGTGGCTGATGCTCCAACAAGACACTCCCGATGATTATGTCCTCGCTACCGGAGAAACCCATAGCGTCAGAGAGTTTGTCGAATTATCCGTTAAGTTGCTAGGGATGGATATTATTTGGGAAGGCGAAGGATTGGATGAAAAAGGCATTAACAAGAATACCGGTAAGACCATTATTGAAATCGACACTAAATATTTCCGTCCAGCTGAAGTTGATTTGTTGTTAGGCGACCCGACCAAAGCTAAGACTGAATTGGGTTGGGAACCAAAAGTAAAATTTGAAGAGTTAGTAAAGATCATGATTAAGTCTGAATTAGAGGGAGAAAAAAAAATATAACTAATAAAAATATGATGCAGATAGGCAGTAAAATTACTGTGTTCGGCGGTAGCGGTCTAGTCGGCAGCTCACTGATCAGACAGTTGAACAAGAAAGGCTATGCCAACGTCTCCGCTCCAAATAGCAAGGACGTTAATCTATTAGACAAATCCCAGGTAGAAGAATACTTCGAGAGAGTCCAGCCGGACTTTATCTTTATGGTTGCCGGATTAGTAGGCGGTATTTATGGCAATATGACCAGACCGGCTGATTTTCTCTACCAGAATTCTCTAATGATTTTGAATATTATGGAGGCTATTAAAAACTTCAGTCCAAAGACTAAAATTCTCTATACTGGTTCTACCTGCATATACCCTAAGGAAAACCCTCAACCGATAAGTGAGGATAGGTTTATGTCCGGAAAATTAGAGGAGACTAATAAGGGTTATGCTACCGCTAAAGGGTTGGGGGTTATCGCCTGCGAACTATACCGGAAACAATATGGCATCAATGCTATTACTGTAATGCCGACTAACATGTACGGGCCGAATGATACTTATGACCTACAGAATGGTCACATGATTCCCTCTTTAATCCAGAAGTTTATTAACGCCAAGAAAGACAATGCTCTGTTAACCTTCTGGGGAACCGGAGC
>Ga0172381_10000849_pt1 | contig 38073 bp, 58 predicted proteins | sample Leawel6488metaG_FD_119754 | JGI IMG/M metagenome (GOLD analysis project Ga0172381, IMG submission 119754) | Leachate microbial communities from a municipal landfill in Southern Ontario, Canada - Leachate well 64-88 metaG | ecosystem: Engineered > Solid waste > Landfill > Unclassified | place... | reverse complement strand
TCCTAAGTTCGGAACAATGACCGCAAACGAAATGTCACAGTCAGGGCAGGTGACCTTACAGAATCCGGCCGACGACGAAGTGTCTATCACTTTGGATCAGCACTGGGAAGTTTCGTTCTTAATCCGTGACGTAGCGAAAGCTATGGCAAAACCGGGTGTCCTCGAAGGCTATGTTAAAAATGGCGTTATTGCCTTAGCCGAGAAAATCGAGAATAAACTTGCAGGCCTTTATACAGGCGCAGGCGACACAGTTACGGGTACTTTTGGTAAGGATAAAATCCGTGAAGCTAGGAAAAAGTTAGTCGATAACAAAGTTCCGAGAATTGCGCCTAAGTATGTTTACTTAGACACAGACGGTTACGATACATTGTTAGCAGATACCACGATTGGTAAAGCTAACGAGTTCGGAAGCCAAACGGCTTTGATCGACGGTGACATTCGCAAGCTCTACGGTTTTGGGATTTTCGAATCTCAAAATATCGTTACAAGCGGAAGTCCGGCTACCTATCATTCCTTAGCCTATGTAGAAGAAGCTATGGCATTGGTTATGCGACCACTTCCTAACCCCGGCGAAGGCTTGGGTGTTCGAAGCGCTGTCGTAAATGATCCGGAAACGGGTCTAGGTATGCGTGTTTCCTACTCTTGGGACGCCGATCACTTGGGCGTTCAAGTAACTCTTGACGTACTGTTCGGTGTAGGTGTTTTGCGTGACGATCTCTTGATCGACATTCAACATACTTAAACGGAAGGGAATAAAGGGCCGGTGTATCTTGCCGGTAACCGGCCCACACCCTTTTCAAATTGAATACTGAAAGGAATTTTATAAAATGACATATTTATTAAAAAATCCACGCGGAATTATTGTCGAAGTAGACGATAAAGAGGAATTTAAGGCGTGTTTAAGGAAGCCCGGATTCGACGTATTGTCACCGGACGAAACGACTGCTTACAATCTTCGACGCGACGTTCAGGTAGGTAAATCGGTAGGGGGTATTGATATTCAATTCGCCGCGCCACCGCCTCACAATGACGGGTACGGGCAATCCTACAAATTTTTAGAGGACGCTTTATTACCCTTCGGAGTTAGGTTAAATCACGACTACGAAGGACAACAAGTCGGCCTTGCCTACGGTTATCCGGAATCATTGAATCGACTTAAAACCCCGACAAAGATTCTTTTTACAATGTTTGAATCGACGAAACTACCGCAAGACTGGGACGTTGATTTAGCAAAAGCCGATCTTATTTTAGTTCCGTCTACTTTCTGTCAAAAAACGTTTAAGGACGCCGGATATGATTCGCTTGTCGTTCCGTTAGGTTACGATCACAATACGTTTAAGTACGAAGAAAAAGACCCCGATAAAGAACCGTTTATTTTTCTTCACTATGACGCGTTTAATCAACGTAAGGGGTGGGACTTGGTTTTTAAGGCGTTTAACGAAGAATTTAGAAGCGAAAATGCCCGTCTTATTCTCAAAACAACTAAGGTTTCCGGTTACCCATTCCCCATTCTGAAAAGTCAATATCCACAAATCGACGTCATTAAGGAATCGTACCGTCCGAACGAAATGGCAGAATTACTACATAAATCCGATTGTTTTGTTCTTCCTTCACGGGGCGAAGGCTTTGGAATACCGCCGTTAGAGGCACTAGCAACCGGTACACCGGTTATTATTCCTAACGCCCACGGATTCAGTGAATACTTTACGAACAAATACTTCTTAGGGATCGAGGTAGAAGGGCTAGTTCCGGCGCTGTACGAACGCTACAAGGGCGTTGACACAGGGAAAATGGTAGAACCCAGTGTTGAATCGCTTAAAAAGCAAATGCGCTTTGCTTACGAACATAGGTCATATACTTACGAAACAGCAAAACAGGGCGCGGCGTGGGTATCAGGCAATTACACTTATGACAAGACAGCCGAAAAATTGTCGGTAATTCTCAAAGATTTTAAGGGTAGTCCGAATCGTCCCGTTAAAGTCGAAGACGTCAAAACAAAAGAAATTTATCAGTCAATCATTATTTTAACCTACAATGCGCTTTCTTATACGAAAAAATGTTTTGCTTCGATTGTCGATAATACCCCGAACAATTACGAAATTATATTCGTCGACAATGCTTCAAGCGACGATACGCAAAAATGGTTAAAAGACATTGAAGCGCAAAAGTACGATTTTCCGTTGACAGTTATTTATAACAAGGAAAATAAAGGGGTCGCCGGCGGAAGAAATCAGGCATTAAAGATAGCGCGGGGCGAAATAGTCACCTTCTTAGACAACGATACAGAAGTTTCCGAAGGGTGGCAGGATATTATTTTTGAAGAATTTAAGACTGATACGGTGGGCGTAGTCGGTAAAGGCGGTCAGTTAGTACCGTTCCTAAAACCGGTTAAGTTTCTTGATCCGGCGGCAATCGAAGGACGTAGTGTTTGCGATGTCGTACCGGGATTTTGTTTATCGTTCAGAAGGGCGTTAATTTATTTAGTCGGGGCGCAATATGAAGGATTGCCGAATCCCCTTTTTTGGCACGAAGATTTAGACTTCTGTTTACGGATTCAGTTAGCCGGCTTTCAGGTTATAGGGAATGAAAATATCAAGGTTAAGCATTACGGCCATAAATCAATCGGGGAAAATGTCAGTAACGAAGAATCGGTTAAATTAACAAAAGGTTACTACGAAAATGCCGCCGCAATTCAGGATCGAATGGCAGGGAAGAACATTTTGTATATTTATAGGAACTTTAGCGGTTTTGACGCCGCCGCTTCCTACGATCGTGTCGCAAGAGGGCTTGTACGGTCACTACGCGAACTAGGATTCGTTGTTATCTTCAAGCCGTCCATTTCCACAGGGCCGGCCGCTTTTAACCTATGTAAGGGTTTTGATATGCTTTACGAAGGCAAGCGCTTAATATGGTTACATCAGGAAAACGATCGATGTCCGAAAGACTGGCGCGATCCTATGCGTCACGTCGATTATGCGTTAGCGGCTTCGCCTCACCTTTTGGACGTTTGCAAAGAAGAACCCTATTTTGACAAATTGATAAATCAATCGCCGGACGGAGTATCGGATTTTCTTTATAACTTCAATGTAAAGCCGGTTGATCTATTCCCCGGAAAGTTTAAGTTCCTTATGGTGGGCGCGACACAGCCGAGAAAAAATACCAATAATTTAATTAAGTGGTATTCAGAAACTTTTACGAACAAAGACAATGTAGTTTTGATTATCAAGGATATAGGGTACGGTCAAAGGGCTGTTACACAAGCCGTAATTGAAAAAACTAAAAAAGAAGTGAAGAATTGTCCGCAGATTGAATACATTTTTGAGGATTGGTCTTCCGAATACTTGGCGAGTGTTTACAAAGGCACAGCAGAAAACGGTGTCTATATTCATCCTCACCGCGCCGAATGTTTTGGACTTCCACAGATTGAAGCGATCGCTTGCGGTCTTAGAGTAGGTACGACAGGGTGGGGCGGCCCGAAATACAATCTTAAAGGGATTCCGGGCGTTACCTTTTTCGGCTACGAAATGAAACCGTCACCTTTCCACAATCACGAAGGCGAACCGTACTACGCAAAAGATGAATTCCCGGAGTGGGCCGAACCGAACGAAATCGAGGTTAAAAAGTTTATGATCGATATTCAAAAGGAAAGTTACAGCAAGACAACGGCAAAAAAAGCTAGTAGAATGATATTAGACAGATTCGCTTATCCAAATGTGGCAGAAAAGATAAAGGGGGTGTTACAATGTACGATCAAATAAAAAAAGAGATTTACGAAAAGTTGTTAGAAAACAAAGATAAGTCAACGGCGTTGTTTTGGTCGGGTGGGCCATATTCTTCGTTAGTTTGGTTCGTCGCCTACGTCGATCTTAATTTACGATTTCCGATTATATTCGTAGATACAGGGGATTTACCCCCGACGTTGTACGCGCATATTGCAAAAATACGCAACTTGTATAAACTGGATTTAACTATTATTTCCGGATCACTGAAAGACATTATCGAAGCACACAAAAACAGATATGAAATTCTTTATTCCGGAAAACCGTTAGAAGGCACAACGACAATTATTCCGGAAGGGCCGGAAACGTGGAATTACATAAAGTCGTTGAATATGCCCTTTTTCGGGCCGGCGAGAAAATTAGTATTAAGCTAACTTATGCGTATCTTTAATTTAGAACAACCGTTAATTTATAATTATTTCCGATCCGGATTCTATTCGTTTATTTCAAGGGACACCGGATTACTTCAAAAGATAACTGATAGGGCCGGTGTATGTTTGAAAGTGTTTTTTAATCCCCTAATTGGTGATATTGCCGATTATAACTGGGGACACCCGTTCCTAGTCGAATCAAACAGAATGTCGCCACGGTCAGAAAGAACGCGATTGATTGACGCAGTGATAATACAGAATTTATGCGCGTGGCACGGTTTAGCGCCTAGAGTATATGAAATCGTCGGTCTTTTGTGGGAAGGAAAGATTTATCCGGCGTTAATTGTCGATGATTTAGGGGAAGCGTCGGATATGGTCGAATGGAACGATCGGGTTAAGGTTATGGAAGCAATCAAAAAGATCGGTAAAAAATACGGATTTTCGACTGAATATGAAGACTTAGGACAAGCAAGAAATTTTATTAAAAATAAATTCGTTGATTTTCAGGGGTTTAAGTTAGACGCAGACTATCGCGATAAACTGATTAAAAGATACCGCGATCAGGCGAAATGGGCGGAAAACACCTATCAGACAGTTCCGGAATTAGGCATAGGCGGGTATCGGGATAACGAACGTAGGTTAGAGTTAATGGAACTCAATAAACTTGATTTCACCGGGAAGTCGGTTCTTGATATAGGGTGTTCGGGTGGCTTCTATTGCCGGTATGCAAAAACAAGGGGCGCTAGCCGCGTTATGGGGGTCGACCTTGCGCCCGTGGCAGACGCCGCGTTTGAAATAAGCAATTACTTAGGCTTTCACGACATAGATTTTGTCCCTATGACGTTAGAAAAGGGGCTAGATTATAATTTCGGTTTTTCTTATGACATCGTGTTTTATCTATCAGTTTTTCGATATTTTGAGTATGCCCCATTCTTGAAAAAAGCAAAAATGGTTATTTACGAACATAATGGCGATATTACAGAAGAAGAAGCGATTAAATTGTTCAGTCAAGATTTTCCGAAGCACTGGGAAGTAGCAATTACAGGGCGCGATACCGGATCAAACGACGATCGAAGAACACTTATTTTTTCGAAAGAATAAATTATGGACGCTAAAGCAATTTTTCAGGAAGTAAATAAAATAGAAGGGTGGTTTACCGAATACGAATGTCTAGCACTTAGGCCGTATGTTCAATCTATTCGAAAAGACGGCTTACTTGTTGAACTGGGGACGTATCACGGAAGATCAACGTTATTTTATCGATTGACAAATCCCGACATACGAATTTTAACGATCGATGTTTGCAAGCAATATAACGTAGCACAAACAATACCGAAGCAAATCGACCCCAGTGTTTTAATGGTGGGAAACATATTTCAAGTTCCGGGCGACAGTCAGGAAGTGGTTAAGTTATTCCGGTGGCCGATAGATTTCCTTTTTATCGACACAAGGCATACATACATAGACACGCTTGATACGTTAATGGAATGGTCGAGATTCGTTAAACCGGGCGGATATATCGCCCTACACGATTACACGACTGGATTCCCCGGAGTAGGTCAGGCAATCGAAGAATTTATCAAAAGCAATCCGAAATATAGTAAAATAGACTTAAAACTGGGTATAGGTTTATTAAAAAACAATGAAACAAGTAGCTAAAGTAAAAATCAGCGATATTAAATACGAAAATAAAGTTTTTCTTGTCGGCGTTGAAGTGGAAGCCGAAGGATATACATTCCACAAGGCATATAGGATAGTTCCAGAAAACGGGCCGATTGACATTAAGTCCTTTAAGGAAAACGTCAGAAAAGATATAATAGAAGAAGTGAGGATCAGAAAAGCTATTGAGCCGATTGAAACGCTAAAAACAAAAGATTTCACTATCGAATATGGCGATGATAAAAAAACAGATAACAGCTAAAATTAAAAACGCCCGGATCGATGAAGACGGGCAAGCGCTTATTGAAGTTGAATTTACAACCGGTAAAACGGTATGGTCGAAAAGTTATTCATATTTCACAACGCAAATAATAAAAGAAGCCGACTTAAAGGCCCGAATTAAAGCGGATATAGACAAGGATTTACAATCAAAAGATCAATTAAAAGAGATTGAACCATTGATCGGAAAGCCCTTTACGTTTGATTTATAAAAGGTACTTGACAAAAGGTTTTTGTTTAATGTTATAATAAAAATATAAGAGGTCTTGACAATCGAATAGAATAATAGCTAAACTAAATTAGGTATAAAATTATGGCAACGTATACTTGGTATTTACAGGGCGCAAGTCCTACAACAATCGAAGCGACAGATATTATTCAATTCGCGGGTGGTACTTTTGATTCCGCGATCACCGTAGGCGAATATAATTCCTCAACCCACGTCGAAAGTTCAGTTGGCGCAGACGATTCTTCCGCAAATACACCTAAAAATTCTAAATTTATTTCACAATCAGGCGGAACGGGTGGCGATTCACAAGTTGATATAGGTGGGGGTACAGTTGATCTTGATACTATCGCTACGGGTGATTGTCCGCTTAAAATTAACTTCGCAGACGCCGCTTCCGTTACAGTTACCGAACATATCCTTTATGCGTATGACGGTTCTACAGTGACCGATCCACCTACAGGCGTTACGTTTGTAGCCGCAGAGCAAGGGGACGCAAACTGGACGGCCGCAGAAGGTCAGGCTTCACCGGTGACAGTAGCCGACGATACCGCCGCGACTTCCCACGATTTCTTCTTCCTTATTTCGGTAAGTCCGGATTCAGTAGGTGAAAAAACAGCGTTCAAATTACGGGATGAATTGACATATAGTTAATTTTTATACACAATAAATATATGATAGCTAATAAAAAATACACAGCAATAGAAATTTTAACCGAAGCCGGTATTGAAAAACCGGAAGAAAAAATCGGTAAAATGCGCGTAAGAATTGGTGGAATTGCCGGTATTGTTAAACCGGGTCATATTATCAGAATTCCCGCCGGTACTAAAGAAGTTTCCGTAATTGTCGGTCAAGAAACCGCGACGATCCCGGTCGGTGACGACAGCGAGGACGCCGCAGTTAGCGAGGGCGCACAAAAGGCCATTGAGGCCAAAGGCGCAGAAGCAACCGAGAACGCGGAAGCGATCGCTAAAGCGAAAGCACAAGCGAAGAAACCGGTAAAGTAACAAGTTAATAGGTGAGGCCCTTAACGGGGACTTATTGTAGTTTAGAAAGAGGCCATATATGGACTTAACGCATAATGTATTATTTCAGGTTTCACTATCTAACGGCGAAACTTTTTTTGAGGATAAAGGGCAATTTATTACAATCCCCGGTGAATTATCCCCGTGGCAACGCTTAATCAACTACATCACAGAAAAAAAACTTCTTATTACTTCCCTATCACTTTATACAAAAGACGGCCGGACGTTTAATTTACCTTCTTCCGGTAAAAACCCTAAGTTTCGGCCCTTTCAGGTGGCAGAAAAGCCCATTGATTACAATTATTGTCACTACATAGCCCGTGAACACGAAATCGTCGATAAGAAGATCGTAGGGACTGTTGCTTCCGATTGGTTCGCGATGATTGAGGCAATTTATCCGGATTATAGACTTCAAGTATGGGTTGACGAAAAAAATACGAAAAATTCGTGGGTTTTGGTGGTTAAAATATGAAAATTCTTTTCTGTCCGAAATGTCATCAACGAGTACAAATCCCCAGTTTCTTTGATAAGATAAACATTAAAGGAAACGCAAGAATAAAAATTAAATGCGGACATTGTAAGAAAGGGGAAGTAACCATAAATGGCTAAATACTGGATCGGCGGGCCGGGCGATTGGTCGGATTTAAGTCACTGGAGTTTATCATCCGGTGGCGACGCCATTTCTTCTTTGGGTTCGGAATTAGTAACAAACGGAGAATTTACCGGAAATGCCGACGGTTGGACGTTAGAAACAGGGTGGGCGTATGACACAAATAAATTAACCTACACACCCGGCGCTTATCAAGACAAAAAGTTTTATCGTGACGTTACCGTTGAATTAGGAAAAAGATACAGATTTTCAATGAACGTTACGGGTGGTACTGCCGGTAACGTAACAATCGGCACAGGGCCGGCCGACGGTGAATTTGATAGTAATTCAGACCCGTTTGATTTTAATAGTGGTGTTGTTACGTGGGACAAAACTTGTGATGATTTAGAGAATTTTACCGAAATGATAATAATGGCGTCAATCGATTTTGACGGTAGCATTGACGACGTTTCATTGAAAGAAATTCCTATTCCTTCCCCTTCCGATGACGTTCACATAGATTCTAATTCAGGGTTTGGTAGTGGCGGAACTTTGAACGTTGATATAACAGCATACGCTAAAGATTTTATATGCGAAACAGGCGACACGTTTACTTTTAGCGACGGGGGTAATTGGAACTCTTTGGTTATAAGCGGTGATCTTCAATTAGAATCTACTATGACGTTTGATATAGCGGGTGGAATATATCTAAACGGAAGCGCTACGGGAAATACAATCGATACGGACGGTATTGTTCTTCCTTGTGGTATTGAAAACTATTCTGCTACTGGTGAATGGAAATTAGTAAGCGATCTTGAAGCCGACGGCTTAGTTATAATGAACGGAACGTTTGACGCGAACGATTATGATGTCAAATGCGATTCCTATTATTTTTCAGCCTCTACAGGATATACACCGCATATTAAAATGGGTAGTGGAACGTGGGAAGTGACGGGAAAAGACGTTAATAGTCCTTCGTGGTATGTAAGTCAGCAAGACGGTGAGGTTGTTGATATTGACGCAGAAACTTCAACGATTAAATACAATAACACGGGTGAAGGAGTTGCAACGGCGGAACTAGAAGACGGCGGCGAGGGGTGGCAAGTAGACGATTATTTCTATCTTGACGCCGGAAATGGTGAATGTTGGGGATATGTAACGGAAGTAGACGAATTCGGGGCGGTTGTTGCTTTTGCAATAGATAGCCCCGGAAGTGGTTATTCCGTAGCAAATAACGTTTCTTGTGTCGCTAACGGTGGTAGCGGGACGGGGTTAATTGTTAATGTTCTTACACTAACCGTAACTACTAAAACTTTTTATTTTAGAGATAGCGCGGGAACGGAAGCGGGAAAAACATATTACAATTTATGGTTAACAGGAACGACAACGGGCGCTTTTATCATCAAAGGATCAAATACTTTTAATGAATTAAAGATCGATGCGGGGAAAAAGGTAAATTACGAGGCAGGAAAAACACAAACGGTTTCTTCATTTCCGAATAAAGGAACTTCGGGGAATTTAATAACTATTAATAGGGATATTTTTGTTAAAGGAAGTCAAGAAAGTGATATAACAATTTTTGGTGACGAAATGTTTGGCGCTTCTTTTGAAGGAAACGGTGAAACACTAGGAAAAATTATCGCTCACTTTAATAGGTATCATACGGGGTTATCGGGGTTATTTTATGTCAAAATTTATGCACACACAGGAACGTATGGCGTTGACGGATTGCCAACCGGAAGCGTTTTAGCAACTTCCGACGGAGTAGACCCGAACGATGTTCACGAAGTTACTGATCCAAATTCTGATAGTGAATTCTTTTCCGCAGAAGGAGTTTCGGAAATAACTTTAACTTTTTCCGGCGCAAATCAAATTGTTTTAGGGAATGGTACAAAATATGTAGCGGTATTTTATTATCCTAGTGGATTAAGTTATTCAAATATCCGTAATGGACTTACAAAAACTAGAATTTTAGGCAATCATTGTGTGTCTTATGACGGTGGAAGTACGTGGAGTATCGGAAATTATGATTATTTCGGCGACGCGATTTTTGGGGTCTATGATACGTCAGACGGCTTTATAAGCGGAAATATAGAGGCACAGGGTATTCTTTCTAAATCTTCCGGAATAGTAGAAAGCGATTATTTAGATTTAAGTTATTCTAAAGCGGAAGGCGGGGCAGATTGGTACGCCGGTTCTCATTCCGTAGATACTCTAAATAATGACGGGTGGTTATTCGAAAATCCGCCGCAATCTTCCGAACGATCGGCAAAGACGGCCGGAAAGTTAACTTCAAATAGTGAACGTGACGTTAAAACCACCGGTAAAGATTCCACCAATAGTGAAAGATCAACGAAGGTAACCGGAAAAGAAACTTCAAATGATGAACGCGACGCAAAAACAACAGGACAGATTATCGTCAATTCTGAACGATCCGCAGTGACTACGGGTATAGCGACTACAAATTCCGAAAGGGATTCCAAAGTCACAGGAAAAGATAGTAGTAACGACGAACGATCCGCAACGGTGACGGGTAAAGCGGCCGGAAATTCTGAAAGAAGTGGTAAGGTTACTGGTGTTGATACTGATTCAGACGAAAGGAATGTTAAAGTTACAGGAAAAACTACCACAAATTCAGAACGCGACCTTAAAACTTTAGGCAAAGATTCGGCAAATTCCGAACGATCAGTAAAAGCAATCGGGAAAGACACTTCTTCAAGTGAAAGAAATGCTAAAACTTCCGGAACGAACGTACAAACTTCTGAACGATTGGTTAAGGTAACCGGTATTGATACTACAAACGACGAACGATCCGTCAAAACCACAGGGAAAGATACCGAAGCAAGCGAACGATCGTCTAAGGTGACAGGGAAGGAAACAAGCAATTCGGAACGCGATGTAAAGGTAACTGGAAAAGATACTGCTAATAGTGAACGAAGCGGAAAATCCACAGGAAAAGATAGTTCTACGAGTGAAAGATCGGCAACGCTTCAAGGAAAGGCTGTAGGATCGTCGGAAAGGTCGGTAAAAACACACGGGCAGTCAACTACACTTTCCGAACGACAAATCAAGGTACAGGGGCAATCTAGCGCCTTTAATGAGGTATCAGCAAAGACTACCGGAAAATTAGGTACTTTTGACGAAAAATCAGCTAAAACCACCGGTAAGGACACGGCGGCAAGTGAAAAATCGGTAAAAGTTACCGGAAAATCGGCGGCAAATTCCGAAAGACCGGCAAAGATTCACGGTAAAAATACAGCAGTAAATGAAAGGGAATTAAAAACCCACGGGAAAGCGGCGACTTCAACAGAACGACAAGTAAAACTTACCGGTAATAGTAGCGCCGATTCAAATAGAGCCGGAAAAGTCCGGGGAAAAGATACCGCGACTTCTGAACGATCGTCAAGAACTCACGGCGTCGATATTAGCAATTCACAGCGAAGCGCCAAAACAACGGGAAAACTAGAATCGAGTTCAGAACGTGGCGCTAAAGTAGTCGGTACTGGGAAATGGTATATTCCCGCGCCTATCGATATGTCGGACGAAAATAAGCCCGACTGGAAAGAAGCCGACCCGAAAGATTGGCACAGACACTATTGATTTATTAAAAATATGCTATACTAAATTAGTCAGTGCTAAAATAGTATAGAATTCATATAAAGGATTAAAATTATGGGTATAAGTTCAGGACAACCAACAAGTCGAAGGGGATATTTAAGTCAGGACGAATTAAAACAATTCGCCAATATCACCATTAAAGACGCTACAGAAGCGGACGACGTTATTTCACAAGCAGAAGAAATTATTGACGCATATTGTCGTCGGGCCGAATCTTTTATCAAGGGGCAATTTCAGGGTGTCGCTACAGGCGGAAACGCAGGAAAAACTACATTGATCGATACTTCCGGGGATTCTTATTTCAATTACGATAATGGTTATTATATCGGTTGTGAAGTTGAAATCGTGGGCGGAACGAACGTCGGTGAGCGCCGAAGAATATCCGGATATGACAAAGACACAAAAACGATCACCGTCGCCGACGCTTTTACATCGCAAATCGATACAACTTCCGTGTATGTAATTCGACAATTAGGATTATTCCCACGCTACAAAGACGTCTTTCACCTTGATAGCGTTTACTATAAAAGAGTTCCCGAAGCAATTAAACGCGCAACGGCCGCACAGGTTGAATACATAATCGAAAAAGGCGATCCGTTCTTTAAGGGCGGCGCAGATTTTCAGTCAGAATCGATCGACGATTATTCATACAATCGCGGCGAAGGTTCGACCGGTTTAGCGGCTATGATCGCCCCTAAAGCCCGACAATTTTTGTCAGGGTTTATCAACAGAATAGGCGAACTGAAAGCCGATAATCCGACGAACCTATGAAACATTTTTTTAACGACGCTTTAACAATCTATAATGAAACTACTAAAGACGAATACGGGCGGGAATCGTGGGGCGCGGGTGTTGCAGTAAACGGGCGATTCGTCGAATCTTCTCATACATTACGAAACGCTAAAGGTGAAGTAATTACAGCCGACGCGTTAGCACACTTACCCGACGATACGACAATTAACATAGGCAGTAAAGTTGTTTTTAACGGAAGTAATTATCGTGTTATTAAAATTGATTCGCCGAAAGATATTTCAAGTGTCCGATTCTTAAAGGTTTATTTAGAGGTTTATATTTAATATGGCAAAAGATAAATTTTTAACAGTCAAGTTTGACGCAAGCGATTTTCTAAAAGTGATCGACAGGATAGCGACAAAAGTCGATTCTATCAGTATGCGCGCGCTTATGGAAATGGGCGATAGCTTGCTTAATTTATCCAATAAGGAAGTTCCGCACGATGAAGGAACGTTACAATCAACCGGAATTGTTGATCCGGATATGCCTAGACAAATGGTAACAGTTGGGTATCATACGCCGTATGCGGCCCGACTTCACGAACACCCGGAATATCGATTTCAAAAGGGAAGAAAAGGAAAGTATTTAGAAGACCCGTTAAAACACAATTTATCGCGGTGGTTAACGGTGTATGCTAAAGAAATAGGGGCTTTACTATGATTATCGATGATATAGCAAATTACATTATAGATAACGGAATCAGCCTAGTTTTAGGTACGAATTTCTTTAAGGGGTATCTTCCGGACGACCCCGACGCTTGTGTTGCAATTTTTGATACCGGCGGCGCAGAACCGGATAAAGATTTACCGACCGGCGATCCGACGTTTCAAATTTTAGTTAGGGGTTCAAGTTACGCAACAGCCCACGCGTTAATGCAGTCGATCGCGACACTTTTACATCAAAAAAGAAATTTAACAATCGAATCGACGTATTATTATTTTATTTATCTTATGGGTGAACCCGGATCGATTGGCAGGGATTCGAAAAATAGGGACGAATTCAGTGTTAATTTTCATTGTAAAATAAGAAGGTAATATGATTACAAAAAACGGAAAACCATATCGCGAATTTAGGTGTTCTAACTGTCGGAAACTTCTCGCGCTAGAATATATTTTTGCGGGAAGAATGTCGATAAAATGCGAATGTGGGACAGTAAACGACATTGAAATCAAGTCAGCAAAAGGTATACTATTAAGTGAAGGTGGTATTAAACCCACCGAATTTTCTCAATCGAAAGGGGGTGAATAAAAAGGTATGGCCGATATAGATAATGTTAAATTAGGGCCTTGTAGCGTCAAGTTTAATAACGTTGACGTGGGACACACTAAAGGCGGCGTTACTGTTTCTTATGAAGCAGAATATCACGACATCACAGTCGATAAATACGGAAACACCGTAGCCGAAAAGGTACTTTTAGGCGAAAGTCTTAAAGTTACCGTTCCTCTAGCGGAAAATACAATCGCTAATATGGAAATCGCAATTCCCGCCGGTACAGACGTAGGGACTGGGGATCGCGTAACGATCGGAAAAGACGCGGGGCTAAGAATGGCGCAGTACGCCAAAGAATTAGTCCTTCATCCGTTAGCAAATATAGCGGGTGATCTCACCGAAGACGTGGTTTTGCATAAAGCGCTTGTAGCCGAGGCTATCGAGTGGAAGTATGCGGCAGACGGCGAAAGAATGGCCGAAGTCGTATTCCACGCTTTACTGGACGAATCAAAATCCGACGGCAATCGCTTAGGATTTATTGGCGACAGTACGGCATAACATTATTGACAATCGAGGTCTTATAGACCCGTCAATATATGCAAACACAAACAGAAGTAAAATTAGACAATGATTCCTATTTCATTAAGAAAATGCCACTTCGCAAGTATGCGGCTTTTTTGGAAGTTTTAGACGAACTACCACAAGAAGTAAAAAAGGTATTTTCTAGCGCAGACACTTCGAGTAACGATCAGTTCTTCAATAGTATTTTTAGCGTCCTATCTAAGTCTTTCCCGCAAGTCGTCAAGTTGCTTTCAGTAGCGACAGACGTTCCGGAAGAAAAACTTATGGACGAATACGGACTATTGGAAGCGGCAATCTTGTTAAAGGCAGTATTCGAAGTAAACGATTTTTTAGCAGTAAAAAACGCCCTAGTCGCGGCGTTCAAAGGAATAAAAACGCAAGCGACCGCGACCGCAAAGGACGCAAAAACTGGTTAATAGTCGTTATCGACGTTTTAGCGAATCAATACGGGTGGACGAAGGATTATATTTTAGATTTCGTCTACCCGGACGAGGCGGTTGAATTAAGCCGTTTAATAAAGAACAGGATCGCGAAAGATAACTTAATGTCTTTATTTATTAGTCAAAATGCGTGGGCGAAAGACCCGAAAGTATTAGTAAACGAATTAGAATCGCGTATAGACGAAGAAGTGGAATTAGGCGATGAAGAACCCGATCACGCCGCTTTAACCCGCCTTAAAGGAAAATTAGGCGGCAGTAAGCAATTTAGGGTAAAATAAAGATATATGGCTTTAACAGTAGGTAGCGTAGTAGCAGAATTTAAGTCCGATTTATCCGATTTCAAAAAAGGACTTATGGACGTGAAAGCCGAGGTTAATAATTTCGGCGATCAAGTTCAAAATGTCGGTAGAACCGCGATGAAAGTAGGCGGTGTTATGTCTTTGGCTTTAACACTTCCTATAGTCGGTTTAGGGTCAGCCGCCGCAAAAGCCGCTTCGGACTTCGAACAATCACAAGTAGCTTTCGCGACAATGTTAGGCAGTGAAGAAAAAGCCGTAAAAATGTTAAACGATATTACGGCTATGGCTATGAAGACGCCGTTTCAAATTAAAGACGTTGAAACAGGCGCAAAACAGCTTCTAGCATACGGAGTTTCCGCCGATGATGTTTTAAGTAGATTGTCAATGCTAGGTGATATTGCTTCCGGTGTCGGTATGGATAAACTACCGAATCTTATTCTTGCTTTCGGTCAGGTCAGCGCCGCGACACGACTTACAGGAATGGAACTTCGACAATTTACAGAAGCCGGCGTTCCTATGCTTGATACCTTGTCAAAAAATCTTAAAAAACCGGTATCAGAAATTCAACAAATGGTAAGTGAAGGAAAGATCAAATTTAAGGACGTTGAAGACGCCCTACGAAGTCTTACCGGTGAGGGTGGCAGATTTCAGGACTTAATGCAGAAGCAAAGCAAAACTACCGCCGGACAAATTTCAAATTTGCAGGATAACGTCACAAAGTTAGCCCGTGCTTTTGGTAAAGAATTATTGCCGACAATCAATCAGGTCGTTACTTTCCTAAACAATATGCTAACGGCGTTTCAAAAACTCGATCCGGGGACAAGAAAAACCATAGTGACTGTTTTAGCGGTTGTCGCCGCTTTAGGGCCGGTAATTCTTATTATTGGATCACTGATAAACGCAATCGGACTTATTATCGGGGCAATTTCCGCCGCAGGGCCGGTATTAGCGGGGCTTGGCGCGGCAATCGGGGCAGTATCGCTTCCCGTACTTGCTGTTATCGCGGGAATAGCGGCCTTAATTGCGATCGGTTATTTATTATGGCAAAACTGGGATATGATTTCGGTAAAAGCGACTGAATTGTTTAATACCATTTCTACCGCAGTTTCGAATTTTTACAATACCTATATTATGCCAATTTTTACCGCAATCGGCGCGGCGTTTACGTGGCTTTATGAAGTGGCAATAAAACCGATGATCGATAACATTGTTTCGTATTTCCAATTATGGGCGAGCGTTATTACGTGGGTTTGGGAAAATATGATTTATCCGATTCTTTACCTTATGGAAGCGGTTTTCCTCTATGTTTTTGACGCAATTTATACGTGGATTCACGATAGGCTACAACAGGCATACGATTTTATCGTCTTTATTTTTACTACGCTTTGGGCTTGGATTCAGCCGTATTTAATGGCGCTAGCCGCTTTCTTAGCGCAAGTCTGGAATACAATTCTAGCCGTCGTTAAGCAAATATGGGGATTTATCCGAGATTCAATTATAGCGCCGATAATAGCGGCAAAAGATAAGGTTGTCGAGGTCGTCACCGGAATTTACAATTCCCTTGTTGAAAAGTTTAATGCGGCCCTAACGTTTGTTCGCGATGTATGGGGAAAAATAAAAGACGCGATTGTTAAACCTTTCGAAGAAGCAAAGGCGGCCGTTGAAAGAATCGCACAGCAAATTAAAGAAGCGGCAGATAAAATTAACCCGTTCCATAGGGAAAGTCCTTCCCTTGTTGATAATGTACGGGCGGGGGTAAAAGCGATCGAAGACGCTTATGCAGGGCTTGGAATGAACCTTAACGGGCCTTCTATCGCACAGGCCGGTATCGGTGTAGGAAACGGCGGAAACATTGTAAATATCAGCTTAGCGGGCGCAAATATAACCGATCCTTCAATCGCCGAAGACTACGCGGAAATTATAGGGGACAAAATCATTGACAAATTGACTAGATCAGTAAGAACCTAAATATGACGTATTCAATCACTATTAACGCCGTCGATAAGACGAACTGTATTGAAAATAAATCGATTCAGATAACGGATGAATCAAATGACAAGCCTTCTTCGCTTACTTGTAAATTTTTCGATCAATCAGGGGCGGGCGATCCGGAACTGGACGATGAAATAATCGTTACAAAAGACGGCGTTCGATTATTCGCCGGGAAAATTGTCAAAGCCGAATATAATCGCTTAGGGGCGAGCGAAGTTATCTTTAATTTAACCGCGACCGATTATACCCGTGATCTTGATAGAAACCTAGTCGTTGAAGCCTACGAAAATATGACCGATAAGGCAATTATCGAGCATATTGTCGCGAACTATTGTCAGGGGACAGGAATCAGCACGGACAACGTTATTGCCGGTGTTACGATAAATAAGATCGTTTTCAATTACGTTCAGCCCTCACAGTGTTTTAGGAAATTATGCGAACTTACTGGCCGATCGTGGTATCTTGATTACGATAAAGACGTTCATTACTTCCCGCTTACTACAGCAGTCGCGCCTTTTAACATTGATTCGACAACAGGCGATTATTCCGGATTAAAAATAAAAAAAGACAATACAAACGTTCGAAATCGAGTATATGTCAGAGGGTCAACGTATCTATCGGACGCAGTAACCATTTCACAGGTCGCAGACGGTGAACAAACCGTATTTTTGCTTCCTAATAAGCCCCACAATTTTTCGATGAAAGTGGGCGGTGTTACTAAAAGCGTCGGTATTCTGAATATCGATGATCCGGCCGGATATGATTATATGCTTAATTATCAGGAAAAATATGTAGAATCGGCTAACGGAACGCCACCGGCCGCTACTACTGTTATGGAATTCACCTTTCAATACGATATTCCTATTTTGGTCGCAGTTGAAGATAAAGATTCAATCGAAGACATAGGACAATTCGAATTCGCAATTTTTGATACAAACATACAAAACCTAGATGACGCACGATCACGGGCGCAAGCAGAATTAACCGATTATGCAAATGCTATTATCGACGGGTCTTTTGTGACATTAACCGACGGATTTAGGGCGGGACAATACATACATATTGATCTTGCCGATTACGGGATCGACGAAGACTATTTAATTCAACGGGTAAATGCGAAATCGTTAGGTGGCGGTCAATACAGTTATACCGTTTCAATAGCAAACACAAGGAAATTAGGAATAATCCTTTTCTTAATAAAAATGCTAGAAAATGATAAAAACGCGCTTGACCTTGATCCGAACGAGGTCGTAGACGAATTGTTTGAGCCTTCCGGACAAGGGATAGAAATAAGCGATAGTTTGATTAGTGATTCACTTATTGAGCCGCCTTTTAAGTGGGGATCGTTTAAGTGGGGACTGGCGGAATGGTCGTAAGTTAATTATAATAAATTTAGGATATGAATAGTAAAAGCGGAATAAAAATATCGGTAAATGTAATAGGAACTTTACGGGACGCAAAAACCGGAAAGATAACCGGACGCTTCAAAGGCCATAATCTAGCCGTAAACGTCGGGCTTTATTCAATCGCCGCAAGATTGGCGGGTACAGATATTCCGGCAAACACAAAAGGCGCTATAACCTATTGTGCCGTGGGAACGGACAATACGGCGGCGGCGGCCGCACAGACAAAATTAGTGACGGAATTGTTTAGAAAAGCCGTTTCCGTTCGATCTTCAACGTTAGGGGTGGCTAGATTTAGAACCTTCTTTAATACTTCGGAAGCAAATGATACACTATTAGAGTTAGCACTTTTTGGCGACGACGCAACAGCAACAGCCGATTCCGGTACTATGTTTTGTAGGATAGTTATAAACAAATCAAAAACGTCGTCCGAAACGCTTACCCTAGATTGGGAAGTGACAGTAGCGGCGGCCTAAAAATATATGGGAATGTATAGTTCGGATTTAGTAACAGGAAATGACGCAGTTGTAGCAGACGTAAATAATTTAAGAAAAGACGTCAGACTTGCTATTAAAGACCCTCAAACGCTTTCAGACGGGGCGACAATAACGCTTGATCTTTCTACTGGGGCAATTCATAAAGTAACACTTGCGGGAAATCGAACTATTGCTTTTTCTAACCCCGTAGCCGGTCAAAGTTTTATAGTTCTTGTAAAACAGGACGCAACCGGGAATAGAACGTTAGCGTGGCCGACGGTAAAATGGGCCGATACGTCCGTACCTATTCTTTCAACAACCGCTAACCGTGTCGATATATTCGCCCTCTATTACGACGGCACGGATTATTACGGAACGATCGTAGGGCTTAACTATGGGTAAACTTTTACCAGTTTTAGATAATTCTTCGCAGGGGATCGGTGGCGGGTCGAATTCGCTTTCTTTTTCCCATACGATTATCAATAACTTAGGGAAAAATGGTTTAATAGTCGTCGCTTCTTTTGGTAGAGAATCAGACGGACAAACAAATCCGGAAGAAACAGATTCGATTTATTTTAACGGTGTCTTAATGACAAAAATAAGCGACTGTAATCATCAGGAAACGGGCGGATCGCTTTATTACATTAAAGGGACACAAATTCCCGCGCCCGGAACGTACACGGTTACGATTAACTATAGAGGCACGGGAACACCGAATCAAACTAGGGGAATATGCGCTTCTTTCAGGAATGTTAAAGATAAGGTGTTAGAGGCCTACAGTCATCAAGAAGCACAAGACGGCGGCGGTGGAAATAGAAACGTTAGCGTTACCCCTCTTACCTACAGCGCCTTAGTTGTTGCTATGGCCTACGAAAGAACGGATGTCGACTGGACGCAATCTAGCACGCTTACGTTAATTAGGGAAAACAGGGGAAGCCCGAACGAAGGCCGGTTAATGATGTTTTATAAAGTCGTGAGAGTTCCGACGCTTACCACACTACAAATTAGCTATGTAAATCCGGAATCTAACGGAATGGTGATTTCATCACACGAAGCGGCCGACGGTGGCGGCGCGGCGGTTTTTGGGATATTATAAATATATGACAAATGAATTACTATCAAATTTAGCAGAACACGGATTACTAGGAATAATGTTAGTTTTAACTTTGATCGCGCTTTTTTTCTTATACAAAGAAACGAAGGCGGAACGTAACGATCGTTTAACCGATATGAAAGACGTATGGCAAAAAGACCTTGAATATCGCGCAGAACTTAAAAACTTAATTCAATCAATACTAGATTTATTACGGGTGAAAAGTAAATAATATGAATTTTCTAAGAAAATTATTTTTTAATCACGATCGAGAAATGCGAAAAGTCCTTCACGATGAGATAATTGAAGGACGAAATCGCGATATTAAGGATTTACAACGAGTGAATAAAAGGGTTAAGCTATTATTAGCGGAAGGTCATATTGAGATTATTATAAAAAACGTTCGCGGCGTTATTCGCGAAGATTATGGAAAGAAGAAATGATTAACGAAACTGCCCTATTTCTGATTTTACGAATCCTAACGTTAATTCCTAGTCTTATTTTGACAATTCTTCAAGGAAAAATTTTGTGTCAAAAATGGGGAAACAGCAACGGGATGAGGCCGTATCGGATTCTTCTTTTTCTCTTTACACTTGCTTTTGCTTGCGACAATGCAATCGTCGCCTATGGGGATTTTTTGAAACTTTTTTTTAACATCAATCACGGCGACACGTTTAACGACATTACTTATGTTCGATACATCGCCCGGCTTGTTGAATTGACAGCAATCTATTATTTTTATAAACTTATTTACATAAAGGGAAAATGACTAAATCACTGGGAAACGACATTTCGAAATATCAGGGTGACGTAAACTTCGACGTTTATAAAGACAACGCTAACTTCGTAATTGCTAAGGCCACAGAAGGAAATGGGTATACAGACGGTAAATTCTCTAGGAATCAATCAGAAGCGCGTCGTGTAGGTCTTCCCATAGGCTATTATCATTTTGCCCGTCCCGATCTAGGGAATACACCGGAAGCAGAAGCCGCATATTTCCTAAAGGTCGTAGGATCGCCCGTAGAGGGTGAAGTTTACGTTCTTGACTATGAACCCGCTTCAAATCCAAATGACGCCGTGGTGTGGTGTAAAGCGTTTTTAGACTATGTATATGCGACTATCGGGGTCAAACCGCTTATTTATCTAAATCAGTCACAAGCAAAGGGTTTTGATTGGCAACCGGTCATTGACGGCGGATATGGGCTATGGATCGCCGCTTATACTTTTGATCCAAATAATAACGCCGCAGAAATTGGCAAATGGCCCTTCGCCGCTATGCAACAGTGGACGAATAACCAAACAGTACCGGGAATTCCGGTCGTTGCGGACGGAAATGTCTTCTTCGGGGATATTGCGACGTTCAAAAAGTATGGATATAAGAAACCGGTTGAGCCGACACCTACCCCGACACCGACAGACCCGACAGAAGTCGAACAATTAAAAACAGAAATCGAACAATTAAAAGAACAGGTTAAGCAGTCTAACACCGAGAGCGCCACAGCACTAAGTCGAGCAGAAAAGGCCGAAGCAACGGTAAAAACACAGGCCACCGAAATAATCGAAAAAGACAAAAAAATAGAACAAATAAACAAAGGAATCAAACAATTTAAGGAAAGTGTAGAACAAGTTTTCGATTTATACGAAAAACTGGGGGGGTGAATAAAAAATGGCAGACTTTAAGAAAACATTTTCTAAATTCTTAGAATCCAAAGTAGGAAAACTGGTTTTGGAAGCGGCACGGTGGGCCGTTTTGGGGGCAGTATCTATTTTTATCGACAAAGCAATCGAATTAGTACCCGGCGCGAATCTCGACCCTAATTTTTCTTTGTATTTATTAGCGGCGCTTCGATTTATTGACGCGGCACTTCACAAATCAGGGGTAGCAGAAAAAGGACTTACAAGATTCTAAGATCAAAGTAACCCCTTGACAAGTGGTTTTTTATTCCCTATACTGTTAACATAGGTTAATAATAGTACGGTTAAATAAGCAAATTATTTTGCTACTTGACAAAGTAAATGATAATCAACTATAGTTAATCTACATAGAAAGGAATAACATAATATGAATAAGAAAAAAGCTGAACAATCAAAAGCAATAGAGGCTTCACACACACAATATCCGCAAGGTAGCGCCGAATCTTTAATCGCGCAAGCAATCGCAAAAGGTACACCGGTCGCAACAATGGAAAGATTACTTGCTATGCGCCGGGAACTCAAATCCGAATACGCCAAAGAAGCATACGATAGAGATATGGCCGCGTTTCAATCCGAATGTCCGCCAATTCAGAAAACAAAGTCCGTCGAAACAAGAGCCGGGAAAAAGGCTTATTCTTATGCCCCGATCGAGGTCTTAGACGCAGAAACTAAAGACCTACGGAAGAAATACGGATTCAGTTATTCTTCCAATATGTATATCGTCGACAATAATGTAAAAGTGATTCTTAAAGTAACCCACAGGGACGGACATAGCGAATTAAACGAAGTAACCGTTCCGTTAGGAAATAAAACCGACGTGATGAGCAATAGTCAAGTGACTGTCGCGGCGGCTACGTTTGCTAAAAGACACGCGTTCAAAAACGCCTTCGGAATAACAGAAATCGACGAAGACGACGAATCAGTCTTAAAAAAGGGTGACGTTGAAGCGGGGAAACTTCCTAAAGACATAATCGAAAAGATCAATAAAATAGAAACCCACGAAGAATTAGTCAAATTTTGCAAGGAAACGAAAGAGAAACACCCCGACTTTTATAGCGCTTTGCAAGTAGAGTATGGCCGCAGAAAAGACGAAATCACGCAAGTAGTAGAAGGAACTGTCGTCGAAGACGCAGACAAAGCCATTAACGGCGGAAAGGATAAGTAATTATGAAAATTCACAATGTTAAGCAAGGTACGGAAGAATGGTTAAAATTGCGATTAGGAAAATTAACCGCTTCCGACGCACAGGCAATAGCAACAAACGGAAAAGGGTTAGAAACTCTAGCCTTTACGAAAGTCGCGGAAATTATCACCGGTAAAATAAAAGAAGACATTTACACAAACGCAGATATTGAACGCGGTCACGAATTAGAGGCTATGGCCCGTAATTCTTACGAACTTGAAACCGAAAATGTCGTCAAAGAAGTCGGATTTATGGAACTAGACGAATTTACCGGTTGTTCACCGGACGGCGCTATCCTTGAAGAAGGCTTAGTTGAAATCAAATGTCCGAATGACTTAAATTTTGTCCGTTACCTTTACGATCGAAAGATTGATCCGGGCCACAACTGGCAAATGCAATTTCAATTATTCGTTTCCGGTAGGGAATGGGTAGACTACGTTGTCTTTAATGAGAATTTTCCGAAACAGGCAATTATCACAAGGGTAGTTAGAAACGAAACGGAAATAGCAAAACTTAAAGCCGGCGTCGATATGGGTATCGCGCAAATTAAAGCAATTTTAGAAAGGGTAAAAGTATGAAAACGCTATACCGATACGAAATTGACTACAGAAGTGATGATAACGACACTCAAGTAAGATTAAAGGAATTTCCAGTTATTAGAGAAACTGAACACTGTTATTTTATCAACCCGATTTATTACCCACATAAAGAAAAAAGGGTTCTTAAATCAGCGTATAACACTTATGCGTATGACACTAAAGAAAAAGCAAAAGAGCATTTTATACGAAGAACGAACACTAGGATTAAATGGTTCGAATTTTGGATTGAAGAATGTAAAAAGGGGTTAGAACTTATAAAGGAGTTAAAATAATATGGAAAACAAAAATCAGTTAGTAATCGTAGCAGAACAGAACGGCCTACAGCCTTCTAAGATCGATTCTTTAATGCACAGTTTCGCCGCTTATTTCAACGAAGCGAAGAAGTTATCGGAAGAAGCGCGATCGATTGTCGTCACCGACGAAACACAAACCGACGTTATGCTTAAAGCAAGAGAAGCGAGGCTAACGCTTAAAAGTCTTCGGGTTAAGGTAGAAGAAGTAAGGGTAACACTAAAAGAACAGTCCCTACGCGAAGGTAGAGCCATAGACGGGGTTTCTAATCTTATTAAGGCGCTCATTGTCCCAGTTGAAGAACACCTAGAAAAACAGGAAAAATACGCAGAAATCCGGGAACTTGAACGAATACAAAAGCGCTATGAAGACCGGATCGAAAGGCTTACGCCCTACGTTGACGATATTACGCTTTATAATATAAAGGATATGTCCGACGTTGCTTTTGAGAACCTATTTACAGGCTGTAAGAAGACCTACGATGACCGGAAAGCCGCAGAAGCGAAGATAGAGGCCGACCGGATCGCAAAAGAGAAGGCAGACGCAGAAGAAGCGAAGCGAATCCGGGAAGAAAACGAAAAGCTAAAAAAGGAAGCGGAAGAAAAAGAGAAGGCCGCCGCCGAAGAACGTCGATTACAAGAAGAAAAATTAGCGAAAGAACGCAAGGCTAACGAAGAAAAATTAGCCGCCGCGAAAAAAGAAAAAGAAGAAGCCGAAGCAAAATTACGAAAAGAAAAAGAGGCACAGGCAGAAAAGGAACGTAAAGCCCGCGAGGCGGAAGAAGCAAAAAAAGCCGCCGAAGAAGAAGCAAAACGGAAAGCGCTTTTAGCGCCGGATAAAGAGAAACTTTTAGAATGGGCGAATCAGATCGAAACAAAATTAACAGCGCCGGCGGTAGCAAGTCACGAAGCGGCCGAAATAGTCCGGGCGACTGTAGCGTCACTTAATTTAATCGCTTCGAAATTAAGGGAAGGGAGTAAAACTCTATGAACACAATAATCAAAGAATCAATAGATCACTTAATCGATATTCTTAATTCACAGAATCAAAAGATTATCGCTTGTGACGTCGATTTAATTGTTTACAATCGAAAACTTATTATTGTTTCGGACGCCAATTCGACCGCTTATCTTAAAAAGAAAGTTGACGAATTGAAGGCCATAAAGGCCCGCGCCGAAGAAACGGTAGAAGTCATAAACAAGCAAATCGACGAAGAACTTAAAAAAGGAAAGAAAAAAAATACTACAAAAAATTAACTATGGCAAACGACAAAAACGAATTAAACATACGATCAACCGTTCCGTTTCACTTAAAGGACGGCAAAGGGAAGGCGGCAGTAATGTTTGATTTATTTCAAACGTTTAAGTTCTATCCGAAGCAGATTCTTATTCAAAAAGTCGCCGGACAAAATAATCGATTTATCTTGTCGGCCGTTATTGAAGACGAAGTGGCAATAGAAGAATTGTCGAAGAAAGGCGGGGCAAATGGCTAAAGAAGACTTAATCTATCAGGTTAAATCTATGCTGTCGATTTTCCCGGACGCAAGGAATAGTGATATTACCCTAACGATAAAACTATGGGAAAATTTTTACCCCTCAATGATCCATAACAGCGAACGGTTAGGCGAGGTCGTTAGAATCATCGATTTATTCGACTTGCCCCGTGAAGATAATATCAAACGAATCCGGGCTAAAATTCAAAACGAAGAACGATTGTATTTACCGACAGACATTAAAGTCTTCGTTGAACGCGCTAGAGCGTCCGACGAATGGCGAAAATTCTTAGGTTATCGAATACACAAACTTCCAGAAGTTATGACAGACGCCGATATTGAAATGGCGATTGAAGAATACTTATCGACGCCGACACAAACTAAATTACTATGAAAAAAGTTAAATGGCAATATCGACATTATCTTAATAGCAGTAGCTACACGGTCGTAACCAAAATAGGTGATTATTACGGGAAGGTAAAACATACAGTTAGATATTCCGGCCCACAATTAGCAATAGTTCAATTCGTCGGCAATAAAAGCTATTCAAGAGTTCCTTTTAACGAACTTAAATTTATATGAAAACGCTAGACGAAACATATCAGGAATCGCTTAAAAAAATCGAGGAAGCCGGTGTAGTGTCGGAAATAACGAAAGAAATTATCAGGGTAACAGAAGCGCTTAAAAATTCCGAACTTAAAAACTGGTCGCCGGATCAATTAAGCCGTGCTGTTACCACCCTAGCGCTTCTACGTGTCAATCTAGGGGCAGAATTGGCCGACGCCTCGTCATATTACGATTTCGCCTATTTACACCGTAAAATTCGCTATGCTTCGGAATGGAAACCCACAAAAGAACTTCTTAACCGGACAATGGCAAAAGCGACGGTTCAAGATATAGATTCCGCAATTACCGAAAAAATATCGGACGTAATGAGCCGGGAAATAGAAATCAAACACTTAGCGGATAAATTACGGGTGATCTACGATTCAACAGAAACGCTTATTACGGCCCTACAAAGCCGGTTAGGCGTATTGAAACAAGAAAGGATTGAATCAAGACAATGAACATAATACGGGATTTCCCGCCAAACTATAGTGAAATTATTAAAGTCTTTCCGATCGTTCCGACAATCAAGACTATTGTTTTTACCTATGGGGACGCGGTGTATAAGCCTTACAAAAAGGGAACGCTTACGGATCACGTCAAGGTTCACGAAAAGACCCACGAAAAACAACAGGGCAACGATCCGGCGGGGTGGTGGAATAAGTATTTAAGCGATCCTAAGTTCAGGTTAGATCAGGAAGTCGAAGCGTACCGGAATCAATATCGATTTTTTGTGAATAAGAATTATAACTTCAAGGAACGGGCCAAACTTTTAGACGGAATCGCGGGTGACTTAGCAAGCGATATGTACGGCGGCATTATCAGTAAAAATGAAGCTATTGAACTTATAAGAAAAGGGGGTGATTGAATTATGGCTACCTATCCTAGAGTTTATGTCAAGATCAAAACAAAAGCGCGCTTTGCAAGAGCCGCAAAAAAAGAGGGGACAACGCAAGAGAAACTAGGCGATAAAGTCGTCCTAGCGGGTCTTCGAGCGCTTGGGTATTAAATCGCTTTCGGGTTGTTGTCTTCTATGGCAGTTAGAAGACAACCGCGCAGAAAGGGATTTATGTCAAAAAATAAAAAGGGTGTAGAAGAACGACACGTATTCTTTTTTACTTGTTCAAATTGCGGCAAGAATCGCCGGACTTCCCTTCGAAGGGCAAGGGCAAACGGTGGATTGTGCCGAAAATGTCGAATAAATGAAGTAGACAAAAATCAGTTATCTTTAATTGTATGAATAAAAATAAAATTATTCTTGATTTATGCGGTGGGACTGGGGCGTGGTCTAGGCCCTATAAAGAAGCCGGATATACCGTTTACAATATCACACTTCCGGATTACGACGTCCGGGAATCCTACCCTTTTAACGGAATGGCCGACGATTCTTTCGAACATAATCAAGGCCGATTTCCTATGATTCATTTCGGCGGGCCGGATAAATCGCTTAATATAGCAGTAAAAGATATTTACGGAATACTGGCCGCGCCGCCTTGCACAATGTTTAGTTTAGCAAGAACGAGGGCGAAGAAGCCTAGAGATTTCGGCGAAGGTATGGAAATAGTCGAAGCGTGTCTTAATGTAATATGGCACGTCCGCAAGCGAAAGAAAATCGCTTTTTGGGCTATGGAAAATCCGACCGGATATTTAAGACAATTTTTAGGAAAGCCGGCGTTAACGTTTAATCCTTTTGATTTCGGCGATCCCTACCCGAAGCGTACCGATATATGGGGTTATTTTAACGAACCGACGAAGAAACCGGTAAAACCGGTTCTTATTCAAGACAGCGTTAGACATAAAAACTATAGTCTAGTTCACTTTAAGACCGGCGGCAATTCGGAAAAATCGAAAAGATTAAGGGGAATCACGCCGGCAGGTTTTGCAAACGCCTTTTACAAGGCTAATAAATGATATGAAAACTTTACTTTTATCCGTATGTTCAATAATGATTTTTCCCTTTTGTCCGCCGAATATAGCGGTCGCAACACCCGATCCTATTGTGGCAATCGTGAATCAGGTTCGGGCCGATAACGGATGTAAAACCCCGCTTCGTGAAGTCGTTAAATTAAGAAATGCCGCAGAAGAACGGGCGGACGCCATAACGAAAAACTGGTCGCACGCCGGAAACTGGGACACAATCGCGAAGTATTATCAATACAAGACGGCCGGCGAGAACTTGGCGAAGGGATTTAGTAACGATAACGACGTGGTTAATGCGTGGCTACGATCAGAAACCCACCGGAAAGTTATGTTAAACTGTAAGTATACAGAAACAGGAATAGGGCGGGAAGGCAAGTATTACGTTCAGGTATTCGCGAAACCATAGGGGGTGATCTTATGCCGGTACACTTAGGACAGGACGAAAAAGGGTGTTTCGCCCAGTGGGGCGGACAAAAGAAATATCGGTATCAATGCGGCAATTCAGAAGCACGGCAAGCCGCAGTACGAAACGCAAACGCGCAAGCAAAAGCGATTTATTCCAGTGGATATGTTGAAAGAAATTCCGAAAAAACTAAAGAATCTTGATTTTACCGGAATAAGCGATCAAGAAATTTTAGAACACTTTAATTATCGATGTCAGGTTGACGGATCGACGTTTGAAGTAGCGAATCATCACCTAGTTTTCAAAAGTCAAGGTGGAGTTAATGGTCCTCGAATTCCGTTGTGTAATTCGTGTCACGGGCGGTTACATTCCAACGCAGATTTTAGGAAGAAGTGGGAATTGAAGTTGTTTAAGATTGCGGCCGTGTTTTGGGTTCTAAGAAAACAAGGCATAGTATTTTAACTATTGACAAAGTTAACAATAATAAACTATAGTAAATCTAAATAGAATAACATAATATGAAAACGCGCATAATAGAAACTAAATTTTGGAAAGACGCCTACGTTGCGGAATTATCCCCGATAGAAAAATTATTATATCTTTACTTCCTTACCACCGAACGGGTAAACATTATACACTGTTACGAAATTACCGACCGGGAAATTTCTTTTGATACGGGTATTGATACCCCTATCATACGGGTAACAAAAGCGAAATTAGCAAAAGACGGGAAAATTGCCGTTTATAAGGATTTTGTTTGTTTGTTAAATGCCTATAAATACGAAACATATCGAGGCCCACAGAATGAAGAAGCAAAGAAAAAACTCATTATTCAATTAGGGGAAAATGTCGCTAAATGGTATAGGGGTATCTATACCCCCCTAATAGGGACGATAAATAATAAATCAGAAATAATAAATAATAATACAGAAGTAAGAAATAGTCCCGGTTACAAAAAATTCCTAAGACAAAAAGAAAAACTATTAAAAAAACGATGAACACGCAAGACAGGATCGTTTACATCGATAAGAGGTTGAAAGAGATTGAAGACGAAGCTAAAACCGCAACCGAGGGTAAAAAGGCATTTTTAAGGATCGGTTATAAGGCGTTTCTAGCAGAAAGGAAAGCATTACTTACAAAGCGGGAAAATGACGATTTTAGCGGTGGGGGAGTAGTTTTTTGAGGCTAGAGGGGAGAGGGGGCTTAGAGTAGGGGAGAGTAGGGGAGTGTTCGGGAAATACCCGGTAAATACATAAAAACGCCCCTTGACTAACAACAGTAAATCATAGTAGACTAAAGTATATGAACAACGAAGAAAAATACTATACGCGCCGACAAATGGCTAAGATTCTTAGCGTTCATCCTATGACGATCTTCCGGGAAATTCAAAGGGGTAAAATTCGCGCGATCAAAGTCGGTAACGATTACCGGATTTCAGAATCAGCGTTTAACGAATATACGAAAAGTCAGGAAGTTAATCAAGAAGAAGGTAAGGATAAATAATTATGAAAAAATACCTGCCTTACTGTCTATTAAGTCTTTCTGTAGCGGCGATCACGTTTATAGTTTTAATCAGTATTTTTGGTTCAAAAAGCGAAATAATACACCCTTTACAGGATGAAAAAAACAATGTACGATTAAATAAAGAGATAGAATTAAATAAAAATGAAAACGATAGCAATTCAAGAAAACCCATTCCTAGCCCTAGCGCAAAACCCGCTAGCCCTTCAAACCTTCGGGAATCAAATAACCACGTCGTCACGGCGTCATTTTACACAACCGAGTATTGCAAAAGATTTAATCCTTCTTGTCGTACTGCTTCCGGTGATATTTTTACAGACGAAGGTTTTACAGCCGCTTGTAGTTACGATTTCGAACTTGGTACAGAAGTTTTACTTACGAGCGAAACCGGCAGTGTTACGGTTCGTTGCAACGACAGGGGTTCTTTTTCGCAGAAGTACGGTCGAACTTTTGATCTTACGCCGACGGCTTTTTCGCGTCTTGCGCCATTATCAAAAGGCGTTGTCACGCTTACTTATCAGATAATAAAATAAATATATGACAGAATTAAAACAAATCGAAGGTACATACGAAACAAAACAAAAGGATCGAGATTTCGGCGACATTGTAATTAAAACGCGTGTTCGTGGTAAGAAAATCGAAATCCTTGATAATGATTGCGATTGCTTAAAAGTGTTTGTTTTTTCTAGGAAAGACACACCGGAAAATCGAAAATACTGGTTAAAAATTCTTAAAACGATTGAGGCGGCCGTTAAATTAACGCCGAAAATATAATATGGCAGAAACTAAAAAACGCAACTACAAAACACAGGATTTATACGAAGCCGCCGCGATTTACGCAAAGGGCGAAAAAATGATTGGAATAGAAACAGAACGAAAACCCTACACGTTTGTTTTTGAAAACTTTGATGTATGTAGGACGCTTTCTATGGAATATCTTAACAACGAACTTGCCGTACTCGCCAAAGATTTCGGCGACGCGGTTAAGTTACTGAAATCAAGAGTTAACACACTGTAACTATGATTACTAAAGTAATTCACATTAACTATGCCGGGAAAATTGCCAACTTCGAAATTCGTCCGGACACACAAGACGAGTTTATGGCCCGTAACGAAGTTTTTGGAAATTATTATTTTAAGTATGGGAATTTAGAAATTAACGCCGGTGATGTCGTCTTCGATCTTGGCGCAAATGTCGGCGCGTTTACTATTCTTGCCGGAATGTTAGGGGCTAAGAAAATTGTCGCAGTTGAGCCGTTTCCGGAAACAATAAATCTTCTTCGAAGAAACATCGAACAAAACAGCGAATTTTTAAGCGATCCGGTAACCGTTTTTGAAGGCGCAATAATGGGAAAAGCAAACGAACACGCTACCCTATTTTTGAACAACGATCCTTTCGGATCAGGCAGTCATACCCTAACCCCCGACGAACGATATAGTCCCGGACGATCAACGATTGAAGTTGAAGCAAAAACCCTTGATGAGTTAATTGAAATATCCGGTGTCGATCATATTGATTTTCTGAAAGTCGACATAGAGGGCGCAGAATACGAAGTAATCGAAAATTGTACAAAGTTAGATATGATCCGTCAAATGTCTTTCGAATGGCATAGGGGCGCTGTCAATTTTGCGAAGTTCTTGATTTTCCTAAAAGAAAAAGGATTTACCGTCGCGTGGTTCGAGGGTGACGAGAATCGCGGTAAATTGCAAGTGAAAAGAGGATAAAATGGCTATTTATAAACAGATATTTCCGACAAGGTGGCCGCTTCTTGATTTTAGCTTTGAGGTATGGAAATTCCATATCTACGCCGGCTTATTCCGTCCGTCGATTGATTCCATATCGTATGAATACGTTATGGTTTATGTTTCGTGGGGAACGAAAACAATCCTTAATTTTCGGTTGTATGACACAGAACGCCGCGCCGAAGACAGACTATCCCCGTACCTAGAAACGCAAGAGGTGACAGAAGAAAAATTAAAAGCTATACTTAAAATAGTGACCGATGAATTAAAGAAAGTAAAAAAGAGGGGGTGACGAAACTATGCTTAATATCAAAAAAGGCCAAAGACTACAAAACCGATTCAATGGTAAAATCTTCGTAATTGAAAAGTACGAAAGCCGAATCAATCCGGAAACACTACGGGAAGAACATTACTTCCTTCTTGAAAACGGAAAAGAATTCGTTTTGCAAAACTTAGTCAATTTTAAGATATTAGACAAGGACGTAAACTATGGACGACACACCAACGTCGCCGAAACCGGAAGAAGTGAAAACGCCGGAAGTGGTAGTGGAAACACCGCCGCAACCCGAAACGCCAAAGCAACCGGTAGAAGCGCCAAAAGAAAATAATCAGGCCGGCCCGAAGAATATAGCGTGGGATAAGGTCTTACAAGATTACTGTACCGCAGACGAAAAGGGGCGGTATCCTTCTTTACGTGACTTAGCCGCAAAGTATGATATAGGCGAATCTTCAATAATGGAAAAGTCCACAAGGGAAAACTGGGTCATAAAACGTAGCGAAACAATAGCGCAGATAGAGCAACTGGCTATACAGAAACGGGCGAACGATGTCGCAGAAGCAAACAGCGCGCACTTAACAAAGTGGCGAAGACTGCAAAACTTAGCGAACCGATTGTTAAATAGTTTCGAATCCCGGCTTAATGTTTTTGACAATGCGTTAAAAGAACTGGAAGCATTAAAAGATTCGAGCGACGAAGCAGTCATTAAAAAACTAAAAGAAGTTCATCACCCCGGCGCGGCAGAATTAAATATAATCGCGAGTACGCTTAAAGTAGCGATAGAAGGGGAACGAATAGTCTTAGGTTTACCGACTATTGTTAGTAAGTCCGACGTTTCAACATCGGATAAGGTAACTTTACCACCGGAAACGGTAGCGGAAATCGATCGGCTGTTCGCATTAAATCATAATGATAAACAACCCGATCCAATCGTTACTAGCTAATTATGGACAAGATTTCGCGCGTCAATATCTTGTTGAACGGTTTAATAACCCTTTATTTATTGGGGACTTTAAGTTTCTATTCCCGAATCATATCAATTATAGAAGCCCGGCCTTCCACGACGAAATTCTTTCGGCCATTTCTAAGGGTGGTAAGTGGGCTTTCGCCGCGCCGCGTGGCTTCGCTAAATCCACGATCACGAACGTAATAGGGTTATCGTGGGCCGCCTTGACCGGTAAATATCGCTTCATTCTTCTTATTTCCGACACGTATACACAAGCAAAACTTCAATTAGGATCATTAAAAGCGGAACTTGAACAAAATCCGACGATTCATTTTCTTTACGACGGCGTTATGGGCGATCCGTGGGGTGAAGATCGAATTGTCGTCAATAGTGAAAAAGGGCCGGTGATGATTATGGCACTGGGGGCGGGAATGAAAATCCGAGGACTTAAATTCCTACAGTTCAGGCCACAACTAGCCGTTATAGACGACCTAGAGAACCTAGAAATGGTCTACAGCGCAGAACGTAGGGAAAAGTTAGAACGGTGGTTTAATTTTGACTTACAGCCGGGACTTGCCGTTCCGAAGAACATAATTTACATCGGGACGATTCTTCACTACCACGCCCTTTTACAGAAGGTTATTACGAAAGAGGGGAAATATAGTGGGTGGAATACACGACATTATCAGGCATTGACTGGCGATACGTCTTTGTGGCCGGAAGCATACGCCGCCGATTATCTACGGGCGATTCGGGATGATCCAAACTATCCGGATTACGTCGGAAGTCTTGTATTCGCACAAGAGTATCAAAACGAGCCGCAAGACGATCAAGACCGCATTATTAAGTTAGATTGGATCAAGGATTATAACTACATAGCCCGCGTTCGGACGTTTGAGGGCATTTCAGACGTTGAACGGGCGAGTTATTTCCGAAGGACGCTTGAAGTGTACGCCGGCGTTGATCCGGCAATCGGGCAAAAGGAAACAAACGACAATTTTTCTATGTACGTTTTCGGCCTTGATGAAAAGACCGGCGAAGAACTGCAACTAGACTTAATTCACGGGAAGTTTACCATTGACGAGCAAGTTGAAAAGATAGTAAACTGTTGTAAAGAGTGGAAAATAGACGTTTTGTCGATTGAGGCAAACGCTTATCAAGCCGGATTATTTCAGTTAGTACGAAACGCTTTACAAAAGGCCGGACTTACTACTAAAATAAATAAGGTAGTCACTGATAAAGACAAAATTCGAAGGGCAAGAATACACAGCGTAGCGTTTGAGGGTGGATTTATTAAATTAAGAACGGATCACCCGAAATATGCTACAATTAAAAAAGAGTTAGAGGAATTTCCGTTCGGCGAAAATGACGACGCCTTCGACAGCTTAATGTTAGCAAGGGAAGGCAGAGTTAAACCGAGGGCTAGGGCTTTTACAAGTAAGCCCGTAGGAATGTAAATATGAACGAATTAACAGTCAGTCAAATTTACGATAAGATTAAAGACGATACAAGAATCGCCGAATATAAAATCTACGAAGACCTTTTTAACGGCGATCACTTCACCGCATTTTCAATTAAGGCGGAAGAATTTAAGGACAAATACGCAAGACTTCGTTATATTACGTGTAATTTCACCGGTCTAGTTTCTAAGGTTATTGCCGATATGTTATTCGGTGAGCCGGTGGCAATTATCGACAAAGAAAATCAAGATTTTATCAACGCCGTTGTTTTTGAAAACAAACTTGATACGCTTTTCTACGAACATTCAATCGCTAATTCTTATTACGGCGATAATCTTTTTAAGATCAGGGTAGAAAACAACTACGTCAAAATTGAAGACGCTTCCCCTATGCTATATGTCCCCGAACTCGATCCGCATAATGTCAGGGCAAAACCGAAACGGATTCACTTAGTCAGTACCTACACAAAAGGCGACGACAAATATCTTATCGTCGAAACTCACGAACCGCCGTTTGTTCGAATGAGAGTAGCGAAAATTACCAAAGACGGGGTAACACAGATTTCAAACAAAGCCTTCGAAGGAATATCCGGCATTAAATACGCCGATTCCGTCGACACAAAAGTTAATCGTTATTTAGTGATTCACGTTCCAAACTGGAAGACAAGAGGGCATTTCGGCATATCAGATTTCAAAGATATTAAAGAACTGGTTTTTGCTTTGAATAACAGAATGACGAAGACCGACAATATCTTAGACAAACACAGCGATCCTATTCTTGCCGTTCCGTCCGGCGTTTTGGATGAAGAAGGCAAGGTACAGAAAAAGGCCTTTACAATGTTCGAAATGGACGATAAAGGCAACAAGCCGGAATATATCGTATGGAACGCAAATCTTGATAATGCCATAGCAGAAATCGACAAAATTGTTGAATTCTTATTTATGTTTTCTGAAACGTCCCCGGACGCTTTGGGAATGGGTAAAAACGGGATAGCAGAATCCGGAAGGGCCTTAAAAATGCGCTTGCTTCGAACAATCGCAAAAAGGAATCGCAAAAAACTCTACTACGATGAAGCAATTAAAGAATTGATTTTCGTCACCGAATTATTGGTTAAAGCGAACCCTGCATATAAAGTAACCGATGAATTATCAAGTGTCCCCGTTCCAAAACCGCAACCGCCTACGACATCGTGGCAAGACGGGGTAGTCAATGACGAAACGGAACGTGTCGATATTGCAATAAAGAAAATAGACGCCGGAATCCTAAGTAAGAAAAAAGCAGTTATGGAACTCGAAAATGTTGAAGAAGATGAAGCAGATACCATATTAAAAGAAGTCAGTGAAGAAGACAAGGCGGCCGCAGATTTTACAAGTTTCGTCGATAATAAAGGCGGCGACAACCCACCCGACGATAAAGACGACAAGGGTGGAAAAACGAATAAGAATAAAAACGCCGCCGATAAATAACTATGGCTACTAATAAGCCGTTTATCGGCCCGGAAGTAGTTTTTAGCGACAAAAAGCTAAACACGCTTCTAAGCTACTATAAAGCGGCAACAACACAGATTATAAGTGAACTTGAATCAGCGACCGACTTCGGTAGGGCGCGACGCTTACAAGTTCTAAGCAATATCGATAAAATTCTTCAAAAACTCGATAAAAATACTTCTGAATGGTTTAAGGGCGAAGTTCGAATCTACTACGAAACATACAGCAAAGACGCAGTTAATCTTTTGGACGATTCCGGATTCCCCGTCACCGTGTCTTTTTCAAGGATCGATGAACAAGCGATTCAAACGCTGTCGGACGACGTGATGTCGTACTACAGGGAAGCATATTCGGGCGTTAAACGGGCCGCTATGCGTATGTTAAACGATTCCGCACGGGATCAGGTAACCGCGCTTTTAGCCGAAGGGAAAATATCAGGGGAAACCCGAAAAGCGATCGCCGATAAAATCGCCGGACTTTTGAAGGAAGGGCTAGTTGCTTTAATTGATCGTGGCGGCCGGAAGTGGTCGTTAGAAGCCTACGCTAATATGTTAACCCGGACAATGCTTGTTAAAACAGCAAATCAGGGGTTACAGAATCGCCTTATTGATTCAGGGTATGACTTGGTTCAGGTATCAGATCACGCCGGAAGTTGTAATCTTTGCGCCCCGTGGCAAGGTAGGATTTTATCAATGTCAGGAAAACACCCGTCATATCCCACAGTTACCGAGGCAGAAATGCAAGGGTTACATCATCCGAATTGTCGCCACCGGCTTTTGCCATATCACGAAAAACTGTTAGAAGTTTCCGTTGTTTGGAATCCGGAAACACAGCGCTATATCGGCTTATGAAAGAACAATCAGACAAACAAATTTATGACGCGCCGGATCAGTTGAGAAGTTGCGACAAAGGCGGACACCTTGAACGAAGTATCGTAGATCAACCCGTTCACCTTAAAAGTCCGAAAGTCAAAGCCTTAATCGATCAGGCGGAACTAGAACGCAGTTTTCAACTGCAAGTAATTAGACAAAACTTAGCGCACTTAAAAGGTGTAGAATGAATATATGAACGTTAACTTAGATACACAATATCTTAATAATTTTAGACACGGGAAGTTAGTTACGAAGCTATACAATTTTACGATCCGGTGGGTTTCCCCGGATTCGATTAACATTCCCTACGATCTTGATTCAGGCGAAATTAAACGCGCAAAACAGGCGATCAAAGACAACCGAAGGCAATCGCCGGTTGTTGTTCTTCACGATATAGGCATTGTAGCCGGCCTACATAACCTACAGGCATACAGCGAATTAAAATACGATCAGATTCCTATTATTTACGGTAAATTAAAATGATGAACTTACGACTTATCGAGGCAATAGCGAAAAAGTTTCAAGAGGGCGACGCACGCCTTAGCTACGACGTGGCATTAACCGAAGCGATCCTAAATAGAGTGATCGTAGAACTGGATTCAAAAGGGAAAATTCCGAAAGAAAACCTTATTGACAAAAGTAAACGATAGTATGCTACAATAAAATTGCTTAAAGATTTTACCTTTTCGCACGCGGTCACGCCGCGATAACAAGTGTAAACGAAAGGGGGTGAATAGAATTATGTCAGACGACAACAAGGACAAAAATGGCGACGCCGGCAACGGTGGCGACGATAAAGACAAGAACCTTGACAATCCGAACGATAGCAAGAATAAGAACAACGACGGCAACGGAAATAAGGGCGATCAAATGATCCCTAAGTACCGTTTAGACGAAGTAAGCGCAGAGAATCAAAAACTCAAAGCCGAAAAGGAAGAACGGGAAAGGAAAGATCGAGAGGCCGCAGATAAAAAACTAGCCGACGAAAAAAAGTTCGAAGAACTAGCGACTAAACGTCAGCAAGATTTAGAAAAAGCTAACTCCACAGTTAGTGAAATGAGAATCGAGCGGGCGGTCGAGAGGGTCGCGGTAAAGCTAGGCGCAGTTGATACAGAAGCAGTTATCAAGTTACTTGATAAAAGCGCTTTGAAGATTGACAAAGACGGAAACGTCGAAAACGCCGAGGAAGTAGTAAAAGCACTTCTTGAAGCTAAACCGTTCTTAAAGGGGTCGGGCGGATCACCGGCAGACATCGGTGGCGGGTCGAATCCCGATCAACCTAGCGGGGCTAAGAAACCTATTTCTTGGGTTCGCGAAAAATGGGCCGATCCTAAGTGGGTTCGTGAGAAGCACGAAGACTTAGAAGGCAAAACTGGCGAAGAATATCTTAACGATCTTCAAGCCAAAGGGTTGATCGATTACAACTCGTAATCTCAATAAAGAAAGGGGGTGAAAAAAAATTATGACTAAATCAACTATCACGACAACCTTGATAGATTCCTTTATTCCCGAAAAGGTAGCGACGACTGCAATTAACAAATTGACGTCGTATATGAACTTGGGTAAAACGGTTTACCGAGATTTTGACGAAGAAGTCGCACAAGAAGGCGACGTCGTTAGAGTTCCTAAGTTCGGAACAATGACCGCAAACGAAATGTCACAGTCAGGGCAGGTGACCTTACAGAATCCGGCCGACGACGAAGTGTCTATCACTTTGGATCAGCACTGGGAAGTTTCGTTCTTAAT